>VOFH01001119.1_pt1 | contig 136000 bp, 185 predicted proteins | sample 5384091 | NCBI WGS metagenome assembly VOFH01 (sample SAMN12384727, study PRJNA508395) | human gut metagenome | isolation source: healthy gut G | host: Homo sapiens
AAGAAACCTTGAAAATCAACACAAGCAAGCTGAAAAATACTTTCCGAAGAACACAACGCCGAAGCAGATGGAGGAAACCATCATCAAACTTTTGGAGCGTGAGTTGCAGAGGAAACGCAACCGTGACAGCCGCTAATCTTCTTTTTCGGGAAGTAAATACAGAGAGTTGAGGTATGGAGAATGAGAGAAATCCAGTATGAAATCGTAAAGGAAATCGCAGTATTGTCTACGGGCGACAGTGGCTACACAAAGGAAATCAATCTCATTTCATGGAATGGGAAAGAGCCGAAGTATGACATCCGCAGCTTTTCCCCGAACCGTGAAAAGTGCGGCAAAGGGAATCACGCTGAACGCTGATGAAGCGGCGGCACTCTTAAAGCATTACAGAAAGAATTAAACAGCGAGGATTAATGGTATCTGATTGGCAGGGGGGGACATTTCCAAACTCTTCCCTGCCCTGTCTGGAAAGGAAGATTTAAGTATGGGCGAGGATAAGAAAGCAGATAAAAAGAAAGCGTATCGTGCCAAAAGCACCAGTGCAGATGATAATCAGCCGTGAATATGTCGGCACACAGACCGTTACAGAAGCGTTTGTCCCGATTATCTCCGAGGATATTCGGAAGAAGATTGCCGAGGGCGACACCTTCGACAATGAGGGGCTGTCCGCTTAGAATGTACGCAATGGGACATGAAAACAGATAGGACAGATACGGAGGTTTTACAGTATGGCAGGAATCAAAGAAGAAAAGAAAATCTATTTAGTCGGCATTTATTGCCGCTTATCTAAAGACGATGGTACGGATAACGAGAGTGCGAGCATTGCGACACAGAAATCCATCCTCACGGATTATGTGAAAAAAGCAGGGATGGCACATAGCAAAAACGTATATGGACGATGGTTATTCTGGTACAAATTTCCAAAGACCAAGTTTCCAGAATATGATAAAAGACATTGAAAGCGGTCTGATAAACTGCGTGATTACGAAAGATTTATCCCGTCTGGGGAGAAACTATCTTGATTGTGGGTTATATCTGGAAGTTTTCTTCCCAGAGCATAACGTGAGGTATATAGCGGTCAATGACGGCGTAGATACCTTGAATAAATCTGCTATGGACATCACGCCTTTCCGCAACATTTTAAACGAAATGTATGCCGCTGACATATCTGTTAAGATAAAATCGGCATATCGGGCGAGGTTTCAACAGGGGAAATTCATGGGAACTACCGCCCCTTATGGCTATATCAAAGACCCTGCCGACCACAACCATCTGCTGATAGATGATAAAGTGGCACATGTTGTAAAAAGAGATATTCGACCTTGCATTAAAGGGGAATGGAGTTGCCAAAATTTGCAGACATCTTAATAAACAGCATATCCTACGCCCTGCCGCTTATGCGGCGGAGCGTGGCGAAACAGGCTTTGAACGTCATTTTGAGGGGAACGAGGAAAAACGCTATATTTGGAGTGGGAACAGCGTGAGGAGCATTTTAAGAAGCCCGATATATGCGGGAAATCTTGTAGGCTACAAACGGATTGCCGCCAATATGAAAAGCAAGAAACGCCCCTCTAAGCTGCCCGAAGAATGGGAAGTGATACCCAATACCCATGAGGGAATAGTCACGCAGGAGGAATTTGATATTGTCCAACAGCTTATTACAAGTCGTAGGCTTCCACAGAACAAGGGAGGATTTGTAAATATTTTTGCAGGCGGTATCAAGTGTGTGGACTGCGGATGTGCTCTGCGGGCAATGAACGTACACAGGAGGAAACGCCCAGAGATTATCGACTGTGTACAGTATTCATGTAATAATTATGCAAGAAACGGAAGAAGCGAGTGTAGTGCCCACAATATAGAAGCAAAGGGATTTATTCAATGCCGTCCTTGCCGACATCAACCGCTTTGCGGATATGGCGGTCAATGATGAAAAGGCGGTCAGAGCCATAGAAAGGCGGCTCACGGAAACAGACCAGAGCAGGGCGAAAGCATTAGAGAAAGAACGTAAGAAGCTGAACAAACGCCTTGCGGAACTGGACAGGCTGTTTTCCTCTCTCTACGAGGATAAGGTCATGGAGCGTATTACCGAGCGGAATTTTGAGATGATGTCGGGGAAATACCAGAAAGAGCAGCTTGAAATTGAAGCAAGGCTGAAAGAGGTGACGGAAACTCTTAATGAAAGCTACGAGAAATCACGGGGAATCCGTGACTTCCTCGCCCTTATCCGAAATTATCAAGGCTTAAAAGAACTGGATGCAACCATCATAAACGCACTCATAGACAAGATACTTGTTTCGGAACGTGAGAAGATGGCAGACGGAACAGTGAAGCAGGAAATCAAGATTTACTATAAATTCATCGGCTTTGTCGATGAATTACATATCATACCTACAAAACGGTGGGCAGCAATGTCCGCTAAAAATTGTACGGTGTGCGGCGTTGAATATGTCCCGGGCTCTGGTGCATCAAGGTATTGTCCTGCTTGTGCCAAGAAGATACGGAGGGAGAAATCAAACGAGAGCAAACGCAGGAGCAGAGAACAGAAAAGGATAGCATGTATGAACTGTCCGCAAAAATGACCGACTGACCTTGAACAAAGGCATGGACGTATTGAACGGCAGGGCAACATGTTCCCAGAGGTGGAGGTTTACCGCTATGTGACCGAGCAGACTTTTGATGCCTACCTCTATCAGTTGGTGGAGAGCAAACAGAAATTTATCAGCCAGATAATGACGAGCAAAAGCCCTGTCCGTTCTGCCGAAGATGTGGACGAGGTTGCCCTGTCCTTTGCGGAGGTTAAAATGCTTGCCACAGGCGATGCCCGTTTTAAGGAAAAGATGGATTTGGATATACAGGTTTCCAAGCTCCGAGTGTTAAAGCAGAGTTACCTTTCCGAGCATTACTACCTTGAGGACAGAGTGCTGAAATACTATCCCCAGACCATTAAGGAGTATGAGAAACGCATTGCGGGCTATGAAAATGATGCAGCTCTTGCCGAGCAGCACAAATGGGTGAGGATAAGTTTTGCCCGATGACCCTAAAAGGCGTGACCTATACCGAAAAGGCAGCTGCAGGCGAAATGCTCCTTGCAATCTGCAAGGACTATCCGATGTCCGCAGCTACCGAAATCGGCAGCTATCGAGGTTTCCGAATAGAGATTTATTATGATACCGTCAACGCCCATTATTGTATGAACCTTTGTGGAAAGGCAAAGCATAAGGTGGATTTAGGCTCCGATGCTCTCGGAAATCTGACTTGAATTGAAAATGAGCTGAAAGAAAAAAGAACGGCTGAACGCTCTTAACATTGAGCTGAATCTAAATGAAAAAGATACTTCCGTTATGGATACTGAGCCAGAGCAGACAGAAGAACAGCCCGAAAGAAAATGTGCAAGTCGGGAGAGATAATGTGGTTTGCATATTTGTATTGCTGATTTCTGGGAAGTATAATAGGTGTAGATTAGTAAATGGCGGAGGTGAAAGGTGTGCTTGATAATTTCAGATTTGAAACCTTTGTTGATGTGAATAGCAACATCTTTGCTGAATATCTAAGCTCCGTTATCGCAAAGCTGCCCAAAGAAAATCCAGAATACCGTTCCACAGAGGAAAGGATAGAGGAACTCTACAAGGAGTATCCAAAAGTGATGGCAGTTCTGGATACGGAAAAGCCGAGTGATTTATCCGAGCAGGAGTGTAAGGCTCTGATAGAAATTTTGGAGCTTCGGAACAAGCTCAGCGATATGCAGCAGGAAGCAATCTATTTCAGAGGGTGCTATGACAGCATTGGGTATCTCAAAAAGGCAGGAATTTTATAACCGAGAATGGGCAGCATTGGCGTTGAGCTGATGCCGCTTTTACATAAAATAAATAAAGGTATAGGGGCATGATATAGTTTGCCATAATAGCTTTTTTTAATAATGGAATGGTATAATCAAAGTAGTAAATCAAAGTACGAGGGAGAAATATTATGGAGCAAGTTGCAAAATGTAAATCTTTAGTAGCTATTTTCAGAGATGATAAAAAATGTTAGATGGTCCACATGCGGTTGGCTTTGATATAGAAAAAGACAAGGCTTTTCATATTGATGTAGAACTATGTGGAATCAGAAAAATTTCAATAACTTCAGATGTGGATGTTTCTGTATTTGATTTATATGCATTATTTTCACGCATTGAAAGATTGTTAATGCTGTTTGATGGGGCTTTTATTTCTTTATCAGAAATTCAATTATCTAAGTCTGATACTGATGATGAAAAGATTTTACATTCATGTGAAGAACATTTTATGAAGGGGCGTTTATCTTATATCATGTCTGCTGATTTTTGTAACTACATTATAGAGAAAATGCGTGGATTTGACTCTATCATTACAGCGGATTTGTATTGTAAATGGGAAAATTTGCTTGATGAATTAGATGTGGTGCATCAAATGTATCTCTATTCTTTAAGTAATAGTGGAATGACGGTAGATATTAAGTGTGCATTTTTGATTGAATTAGCAGAGCCACTTGTTGAAATCGTAAAAAGCATACTAATTTTTATGCTTCATTAACACCAGGGGCTCGTGGGACATCTCTTAAAAACTGTTTGGATGCATTGATTACGAAATATGGTGTAGATATTTTCGAAAGGGAATTGTCAAATGACTATGAAAAGTTTTTATCAGCGTTAGTCAATAGTAGAGTTCGAATAATGCATATTAAGCGTGAACAGAAGGGTGTGTATTTTAATGGGGCGGAATCGGTTTTATATGCTTTGAAAATGAGCTTATTATATCGAAGAATAATGTTTGAAGTATTAGGTATAGATGAAGTGAATTACAGAGATAACTTAAAAAAAGTGCGTTTCAAGATTGGATAAATGGAATGATACTTTGGATAATTTTTTGATAAAGTTATCTAAATAAAGCTTGATGTGAGCCTTATAAGGACAATGTGAGATAAAATGATGAATGGAGAAAATAAACGATGAAATGTATTTATTGTAATTCAGAAGCAGAACTAACATCATCTGACATTATAACTTATGCAATTACAGGAGCAAAAGCTAACCAAATCATTTGTTTGTAAAACACATAATGCATTTACAAATGATAATTATGAGAAAAAAATTTGTAGCTGATTTGGATTTTTTCAGAAATCATTTAGGTCTTACGACTCGTGATGGAAAACCAATTCAGTATAAGGCAGATATATCAGTTGATGGAACAGAGCTACATAATGTAAAAATCAGTAATAGAGAGTCTTTGTATGCACCTAAAGATGTTGTTGCAGGAACTGATGATAATGGAAACAAAATTTTAATGGCTCCAATGGAAAGAATAGAGAAAATAAGCAAAGGGAAAGCATCAACAGTTGATATAAGTGATGTTATTGTGCATAAAACCATTGAAGCAGATAGTTTTTTGGGTTTTATGCAATTCATAGTATGGCAAAAATGGCATACGAGTGGTATTGCTATGTTAATAACATAGAGGAATTTAAGGAAGAATACTGTGAAATAGTAGATTATATCTTAGGCAATAAAGACGGGGATTTTGTTGATGTCATAATTGATGGGAATTATTATTTTGTAATGGATAAATTATCTGAAATAGGAACAAATGCTTTTTTTCAGTATGATGATGTTGACGGATATAGGTATGTTGTGTTTGATTTCTGGAAGACGATTTCGTATAGAGTAAGAATTTGCAAATCTCCTAATGAGTGTTTTCACGATGTTCGTTCTTTGCTATTTGAACTATATTTGTATCATATAGACGGTAGCAAAACCCAGACAGCGTTTGGGGCTTTTTCTATTGACAGCAGTACAAAACCCAAATTCAACACAATTCAACCGCAAAATGTTACGATTGATATATGGAGGTCATTTGTAAAGCGAATAGAAAGAATAATGTCAACTATGGTTTTGTCGGTACATACTTTGAAAAGAGAAGTAGATGAACTTTCTTCTAAGTTGAAGAAGTATGATGCAGGAATAATAGATGTAGCTCGGCTGTTGGGATTTGAAGAAAATAACATTGTTACTACGATTGAAATAATTAGCCAGTTGCAATTAAATAAAGACAAATATGATGTGACGAAATCATTTAATCAAAATTTGCCTATAATCTTAAATTTAAATAGCGATACCATAGCAAGAACACAGGAAGATAAAATGGAATTTATAAAATCTTTAGTGGTAATGGATAAAGAAAATAAGTTGTCTGAATATATATGGAACGGAATACATGTATTTAATGAGATATATGAGAATGAAATGAAGTTGACAAAATAGAATGTTTTACATAGCCGAGAGGTTTTCATTTAGCGAAAGCCCCTTGGCTTTTTTCTATTTCTGGAGGTGATTTTATCCATTGAGAACTAACCGACCCTATGTGCAGATTGACCCTGATGTGCTTGAACGGGTACGCCAGATTGACCTGTTATCCTATCTGCGTGAGTTTGAGCCGAGCAATCTTGTTAAGGTCAAAGGCACAAGCAATGTGTACTGTACCGCAGAACACGACAGTCTGAAGATTTCCAACGGCAAATGGTATTGGTGGTCGAGGGGGGCGGCTATTCTGCCCTCGATTATCTCATCAAGGTCAAGGAATATGACTTCGTAGAAGCAGTGGAAATTCTCATGGGGCAGGCGATGGCGGACTGGAAGCCGCCCCCTGCTCCCAAGAAAGATGAGCCGAAAGTCCTGCTCCTGCCACCAAAGAATAAGGATTGTAACAGAGTGATACAGTATCTTTTCTGGCGTGGTATTGACTATCAACTCATACAGGAGTGTATTTCAGACGGTACGCTCTATGAGAGTGCCGATTATCACAATGCTGTTTTTATCGGCAAAGACGAAAGCGGAACACCGAAATATGCCGCCCTGCGAAGCACTCTCGGCAGCACTTTCAAGCAGGACGCATCGGGCAGCGATAAGCGGTATTCGTTCCGACTTCTGGCAAGAGAGCCAACGGATACCGTGCATTTATTTGAAGCTGCTATTGATTTACTGTCCTATGCCACTTATCTAAAATGCGAGGGCAAGGACTACAAATCGGAAAGTCTGCTTTCTCTTTCGGGCGTGTATCAGCCAAAGAAAGAAAAGAAATATAGAAAGATTTCCGGAAGATTTTATGTTTCAACTATCTAATAGTGAAATTGATTCCGTGAGGTCACAAATTGTGACCTCACGGAAAAAAGAATTTTTTTGCTGGGCAGGAAGGCGGACGTAGATATTTACCATACGCATTTACAGAGCAAGGAATTTATATGCTTGCAACAGTTCTTCGTGGAGAATTGGCGGAACAACAGAGTATATTTATTATGCGTACTTTCAGAGAGATGCGTCACTATATTAGGCAGAATCAGCAGTTTGTTACTAGAAATGAAATGAATCTTTTAACAGCGAAGGTTGGAACGATAACGGAGAGGCAGAATCGAATGGAGAATAAGATGGATTCAATTCAAAAGATGTGACTATCTTAGCAGATAATTTTATTACTGATAAAGACAAGAAGAATTTTGTGATTTATAAAGGCCAAAAGTTAGAGGCTGACATTGCTTACATAGAAATCTATCAGCAAGCAAAGAAATCAATCTATGTTGTGGATGATTATATGAATGCAAAGTCATTACAACATCTTTCTCAAAAGGCTGATGGTGTGGAGGCTGTTTTGTTCACAGAAAATGGAAAAGGTGGAAAAGGATTTCTTACAAAATCTTTAGTGACAGATTTTCAAAATCAATATCCATCGCTTCGAATCAAGCCTAATCCCGATTGTCATGACAGGTTAATTGTACTTGATTATGGTGAGAAGACAGAATTGGTTTATCACTGCGGAGCATCCAGTAAAGATGCAGGGAAGAAGCTCTGTGCAATTAATCAGATTACAGAAACCGCAATTATTCATCCGGTAATAGATAGATTACTTTTGCTGCCGGATAAACAAATATGTTGGTGAAATATATACTATTGTATCAACCGGTGATGTGGTTTATATTGGTTCAGACTTACCTAAAGAATATACTGGCTCAAAATATACAAATAGTATTAAAGGAACAAATGCTAAAGCAAAGGCAAATGCTGCAACAGGTATTCCTGAACTTATTGAAATTGCCGTGGGAAAGCATTTTAGAGAGAATAATGAAGATAAACATAGAAGAGATGGCAAAAATGGTTGGTATAGATATGATTCAAAATTTGCTCTTCCTGTATATGATGATAATGGTAAAGTGGAAAGGTATAATATATTTCATACCTCTGTGCTAATAAGGCATTCAAATGATGGAGGATGTATCTATATGATGTTATAGACAAAAAAAAGAAACGAGCAACTCTCTCGGCGATTAATCGCTTACCAGACAAAAACCCATTTCCTTTATGAAAGGATAATACTATAGCTGTTAATGAAAGTCAATATTAGAAAATAAAGATAAAATTGAAATATGGTGAAATAAAAGTGCTCTGCAACTGGCAAAAACCAGCAGCAGGGCATTTTGATTTTCTCAGTCGCTTCACAACGAAAAAAGGTCAATTCACAACATCTGAATATATAAGAAAAAAGTATTATTCCGACATTTTTATAAAGAAAATATATCAAGGAGGATAATGACTATGACAGTTAATGGTGTCGGAAATGCAACGGATTGCAAAAGGTCGGACAGTATTGGTGGAAATATGCAGATGGATTCTATTAGCAGAAATTTAAAGAATCAGATTGCAAATGCACAGAAAAAATTACAGGAACTATCTTCTAATCAGGAACTTTCATTAGAAGAGAAGATGAAGAAAAGGCAGGAGATTCAGCAGGAAATCAGCAGCCTGACACAGCAGTTAAGACAGCATCAGATTGAACTTAGAAAACAACAGCAGAATAAGAGCAGTAATTCTGTTGATGAGCTGACTGGCGCTGATTATGATGATACAGAAAAAAATAAGGGCTCAAAGCGACAGGTGGGTGGAATATCACAGGGCAAAATGTCTGCTATGATTTCAGCAGATTCAGCAATGAAACAGGCACAGGTGCAGGGAAGTGTTGCCACACAGATAAATGGAAAAGCCGGAGTTCTTGAGTCAGAAATAGCAATGGACAAAGGAAGAGGCTCAAGTACTGAGAAGAAAGAACAGGAACTTGCTGATTTACAGGGAAAGGCACAGCAGGCAGCACAGGCACAGATGTCTTCACTTGCAGATGCAAAGGAATCAATCAGCAAAGCAGGAGAGTCTGATAATGAAACAGACAGGTCCGCAGACGGCAAAAAAGACTGAACATGACAGTGAAAAAGTAAAAGAAGACGGCACACAGGACAGTAGTGAACCTGATAGCCAGAACATTTATAAAAAGATTGATATAAGATTATAGGGGGATAAATTTATGTCAGGAATTAATAGTTTTAGTGATTATTCAAGTAAATATAATAGTAATATTGATTATTCAGCGTTATTTGGAACAGCATCTAATTCATCAGTGGGAACAGCTAATTATTTATCAGATTATGCTTCAATCAGAAATGGAAGCTATAAGAAACTGATGAAGGCATATTATGCAAAGCAGGATACTGAAAAGTCAACTACAAAACAGGATACTGTACAGAAATCAACTCTTATGGGTTCAAGTGCGGATTCATTAAAGGTGGCAGCAGATAGCTTAATGATTCGGAGCTTTTTGATAAAGATGATGACACAATTGTTAAAGCTGTTAAATCATTTATCGAAAGTTACAATGATGTTGTGAGTGAATCAGGAGAATCTAATAATAAATCTGTATTAAGAAATGCCGCATGGCTTACAGGAATGACTGGCAAAAATGCAAAACTGTTATCTAAGGCAGGCATTACAATCGCAAAAGGTAATAAGCTGGAATTAGATGAAGACACATTAAAAAGGCTGATAAAAGCACATTAAAATCAATATTTAACGGGTACAATTCATTTGCAGGAAATGTATCAAGGAAGGCGTCAGCTATATCAAATGCTTCAAACGGAGCAGGAAGTTCATACACAAGTAAAGGTACATATTACTCAAAGACAGCAGCGTCAATCGCCTCAGGCAAGATTGATAAAGAAGTTTGATTGACATGTATGTATAGCCAGGAAGGAGATTTGACATGAATTATTCGTTAAGTTTATTAGGGAAAACGATGTTTGGCTTGCAAAATCAGGGAATGCTAAAGAGTACAAAAGACCGGTTGGACAGACAGGCACAGCGTGACGGTAAAATCGAATTCTATGAGAAACAGAAGCAGAATCTCAAGAATACAGAGGCACAGACTGTTGAAGAAATTGCCAAGAAGCTGGAAATGTTTCATTCTTATGAGGATGAGATTAAAGCTGCCAAAGCAGGAATACAACAGCTCACAAATGCTTCATGTATTAGATGAGGCACAGGAGAGAGCAGAAAAGATTGCCAAGGCTGCAGAGAAGAACAAGCCAAAGACTCCGGAAGAGAGAAGAAAAGATGCGCTTGATGAGGCAGCAGGAAAAGATGAAGATAAGGGTGAACTGTCTGAGATTATGGATGATCTTAGTGAAAAGACTGACGAGTCTGCAGAAAATATGGCAGAATCTGCTGAAAAGACAGCGGAGTCTGCTGATGAAATGTCTGACACAATTCAGGCAGGCGGGGATATCAATTCCGTTAAGCAGAGTTTGACAGATACTGATATAGAAAATGAGCAGAACTATAAACATTTTAATATGCTCATTTAATTACTTCAGGGTTATGCCGATATATTTAGAAATAGTTATGGGAGCAGGAAAATGATTGTAGGTATATGCGATGATGAGAGCAGAATTCGGGATATCCTTGAAAACAAAGTAAGAAGGTTAATGCCACAGGCAAGAATTGTTAAATTTTCAAGCTGTGACAACCTTCTTCTGTGTTCGATGCGTCTGGATATTTTACTCCTTGATATCCAGATGCCGGGCATGGACGGCATGCAGGCGGCAAGGCAGTTAAGAAAAATGATTCTCAAGTCCAGATAATATTCGTGACTGGGGCAGAGGAATATGTTTATGACGCATTTGATGTAGATGCGCTTAATTATCTTGTAAAGCCGGTTGATGATGAAAAACTGGAAGCTGTGTTAAGAAAAGCGGAAGAAAGAATCCAGGAACTTCAAGCAGACAACGCCGGACGGGCAAGCATTACTGTTACCAATGGGAAAGTACATACAAGAGTGTACCTTGATGATATCGTATATGCTGAGGTATTTAACCGCAAAATCGTTATTCATACGACTACAGATGACATTGAATACTATGGCAAAATGTCTGAATTGCAGGATATGGCTGGAGAAAGCTTTTTCCGTCCCCACAGGGCATATCTTATCAATATGAAATATGTGGAACGATATGATTCTTCACACATTTATCTTGAAAAGGGACAGGTAACTATGGCAAAGCAGAATTACAAATGTTTTGTCGAAAGTTACATGAAATATTCGATGAGGGGAATCGGAGAGTAGATAATGAAAATAGATTTATTTTATGAAATAGTCTCACAGTGCATGATTAATGGTGTAAGGCTTGCAGCTGCATTTTTCCTGTACAGACTTTTAAGTGATTTTGTTAATAAAAAAGAGCATTTGCATCGGCAGTACTGTATCTGGCAGTGCTTACGGTGCTTTATTATATTCCACAGATACTGCCTAATCTGGCTGCATATGTAATCGCAATGGCAGCGGTTTATATTGTTCTTATTGTGGGAGATTTTAAGAAAATAAGGCTGAAGGCATTTCTGTGCATAACATTTTTGCATTAAGATGGCTTGCAGTAGGAAGCGTGTCACAGCTTATGATGCTGATTAACCAGATGACGACTACATTAATGAATAATATAGAGATATTTATGACAAACATTCCTGCAATAATTGCAATGTTTGTTGCAACAGAGATTCTTGAGGTAGTTCTGTGCATGCTTTTTATAGGATTTTCAGTAAAAATGTTTCTTAAAGTCTATAAAAAATGCCTGTGAAGAACTGACTGTCAAAGAATTTATAATGCTTGTACTGCCGATGCTGGCGCAGGTTGTAGGCTATCAGAGCGTGATTAATTATTATGATTTATATGATAAGGCGATGAAGGCGGGAGTAATCGAACCGGTTTATGAGTTTAACTACACACTTCTTGCATTTTATCTGATATCATATGGTGCTATTCTTGTATTTCTTATGCTGTATCAGGAACTTAAGAAAATGCAGGAGAATAATAAGGAGCAGGAGATTCTTGAGGCACAGATTGGTAACCTTAAGAATCATATTGATACTGCAATGAAATCATATGCGGAAATAAGGGCTATGCGCCACGATATGGCTAATCATCTGATGGTGCTTAATGAACTTATTGAGAGTGGCAGAAATGAGGCTGCAGAGGAATATTCATCAAAGCTTAATGAAATGATTATTCAGACACAGTCTGATGTTAAAGCGGTAATCCTGTAACTGATATTGTTATAGGAGAATATAAGGACAAATGTATCAAAACCGGAATAGATTTTACTTATGATTTTCATTATCCTGAAAAAGGTGTTGTTGACGCATTTGATATGAGCATAGTTTTATTTAATGCCTTGCAGAATGCCTGTGAAGCAGCACAGAAAACTCCGCATGGATATGTAAGCCTTAAGGCTTTTAGAAAAAAAGAATGCCTATATTATAGAGATTACTAATTCATGTGCGGGCAGGATAACTGTTGAGCCGGGAAAACTTCCGGCAACGGATAAGGATAATGCACAGGCACATGGATATGGGCTTAAGAACATAAAACGTATTGCTGAAAAATATTACGGCGGAATAAATATTGAGCCGGCTGATGATACATTTAAACTGAATATAATGATGATGCTGGAATAAAAACCGCCGCCCTGCATGATGACAAAGCGGCGAAAAACATTTTTATAAATCTCTCAACATATTCAGCTTTTTCATAGCTGGTCTTAATGCAAGATATATGATTGAAGCAACTATAACAGCGATAACTGCATTAACAGATGTGGTTATCGCACCTATTTTGGCAAGTGTTTTGGCAAGGTCCTGAGGCACACCAAGAAGGTATGTCTTATAGAAATATCCGACTACAGGGTCAGCAACAATATTGAATGCCATACCGCATATGCTTGATACAACAGTAGCAACAGTAACATATTTTGCAGAATGTTCCTTAGAAAGGTGGAAGAGCTTATGTGCTACAAAACCAACGATAAGACCGATACACAACTTAAGAATAAATGTCTTAGGAGCGCTTGTTACATAGGCTGTTGACAAATCACTTATTGTCATGCCGATTGCTCCGGCAAGACCACCCCATTCGCCACCGATAAGTAAAGCTGCAAGAACGCAGAATACATTACCAAAGTGGAACATGGTTCTTTCTGTTCCAACAGGAATGTCTATCTTTATAAATGTTGCACCAACATAGCAGAGTGCGGCACACAAAGCAGCCTGTGCAATAACCTTTGCGTCTACAGGCTTTCTCTCTTTCTTTGAAAATGTTCTGTATAATCCGGCAATAAGAATAACAATGCCAAGGATTGTTACAAGAAGTGAAAATGCGTATGCTTTATTACCTTTTACTATGTATGTGTTTACACATAACACAATACCGATAACAAGAATAATAGTACCAATTAATGTCTGGATTAAACCTGTTTTTTGTCTTTCATAATTATCTTTTTCTCCTTTGATTCATATTTTCAGCAAAGAATAGTACAATTCAGGGCTTATTAAAAGTGCCAGTTTGATAATGTTTTATATGGTCAGATTATGTAAGGGATATGTTTACATTTGCAAAAAAAAATGTGTTACAATGAGGAGTACTATGCAGGAGGTAATGCAGTATATGAAGATTATGTTTGCATCTTTAGGTTGTGATAAAAACCTTGTAGATACAGAGAATATGCTTGGAATCCTTAACGATAAGGGCTTTGAGTTTACAGATGATGAAACACAGGCAGATGTTATTGTTGTCAATACATGCTGTTTTATTGGTGATGCCAAGCAGGAGAGTATCAACACGATACTTGAGATGGCACAGCACAAGGAAGATGCTGTGTGTAAGGCACTTATTGTTACAGGATGCCTTGCTCACAGATATAAGGATGAGATTATCAAAGAGATTCCGGAGGTTGATGCATTTTTAGGAACAACTTCTTATGACAAGATTGCGGAGGTTGTTACTTCAGTGCTTGAAGGTAAGGGCTTTAATGTCGTTGATGATGCCAACAGACTTCCTATTGTTAAAGAAAAGAGAATTATTACTACGCCGGGATATTTTGAGTACCTTAAGATAGCGGAAGGATGCGATAAGCATTGTACATACTGCATAATTCCTAAGGTTCGTGGTAATTTCAGAAGTTATCCTGTTGAGTATCTTGTGGAGCAGGCAAAGCACCTTGTACACAATGGAGCAAAAGAGCTTATACTTGTAGCACAGGAGACAACTCTTTATGGAACAGACCTTTACGGAAAGAAATCACTTCCAATGCTTATACATGAGCTTGCCAAGATTGAAGACCTCAAATGGATAAGAATTCAGTACTGTTATCCGGAAGAGATTAATGATGAGCTTATCGAGGCTATTAAGAATGAGCCTAAAGTCTGTCATTATCTTGATATGCCAATCCAGCATGCAAGTGATAATGTATTAAAGCGCATGGGAAGAAAGACAGATAAGCAGGAGCTTCTTGATATTGTGGCGAAGCTGAGAAAAGAGATTCCGGACATTGCATTAAGAACAACTCTTATTGCCGGCTTCCCGGGAGAGACACAGGCTGACCATGAAGAGGTTATGGAATTTATTGATGAAGTTGAGTTCGACAGACTTGGAGTATTCACTTATTCAAGGGAAGAGGATACCCCGGCTGCAACAATGCCGGACCAGATTGACCAGGATATAATGGATACGTGGAGAGACGAGCTTATGGCTCTGCAACAGGAAATATCCATTGACAAGTCAGCACAGATGGTTGGAAAGACTATTGATGTTATGGTTGAAGGTTATATTGCAGAGGACAATACTTATGTCGGACGTTCGTACAAGGATGCACCTAATGTTGATGGAATGGTGTTCTTTGAATGTGACAGGGAACTTATGTCAGGAGATTTCGTATCTGTAAAGATTACCGGTTCAACTGAATATGATTTAATGGGAATAATGGAGGAAAATGTTTAAATGAATTTACCTAACAAACTTACAATTGCAAGAGTTATTATGATTCCTTTGTTTCTGATATGTCTGTATCTTAACATTGGATGTGGCAAATATATTGCAGTAGGAATATTTATTCTTGCAAGCTTAACAGACCTTTTAGATGGTAAGATTGCAAGAAAGTATAATCTTGTTACTAACTTCGGAAAATTTATGGATCCACTTGCAGATAAGCTTTTAGTATGCTCTGCACTTATTGCACTTGTTGACCTTAACAGAATTGCAGCATGGATTGTTATTATTATAATTGCAAGAGAATTTATTATTAGCGGATTCAGACTTGTTGCATCAGATAATGGTGTTGTTATAGCTGCAAGCTATTGGGGAAAGTTCAAGACAGCATTTCAGATGATTACAATTATTATGCTTGTTCTTAATCTTAATGTACCATTTATGAATATTATTAATACTGTTCTCATATATATATCATTAGGATTGACAGTGATTTCTCTTATTGATTATATTGCAAAGAATTATAAAGTTTTTCTGGAAGGTTCGGGTAAATAATAATGGTTGATTATCTCAGCTGTCTTGATAAGGCTCTTGTTGAGACATTAAAGAACAAATCCCTGACTATAACTACAGCTGAGTCATGCACAGGCGGCATGGTTGCTTCGTCTATAGTTAATATAAGCGGTGCTTCAGACATTTTTAAAGAAGGATATATTACATACAGTAATGAAGCCAAAGAGCGTATTCTTGGAGTTAAACATGCAACTCTTGAAGAATATAAGGCTGTGAGTGCTGAAACTGCTGCAGAGATGGCAGAGGGCGCATTAAGAATATCCAAAGCAGATGTCAGTGTTTCTGTAACAGGTGTAGCAGGTCCTTCAAGAGAGGATGATAAGCCTGTAGGGCTTGTGTATATCGGATGTTGCTATAAAGGTGAGACACATGTTAAAGAATGTGATTTGTCAGGCGACAGGCACACGATAAGGTGTCAGTCTACGAAGGAAGCACTTAAGTTTGTTCTTGATATAATTAAGACTAACAGGTAGAGATTATTGTAATTATTAGTTTTATTATATTATTTACTATATTATTTGCTATGGCGTTGAAGACCTACTATTAAGCTTGAAAGATGGCTTGAGTAGGTCTTTTTTTGCTGGGATTAGAGTGGGCTGGAGCGAGCTGGAATGTGAAGACCTACTAAGTGAGTGAGATGTGAGTGTTGAGTAGGTCTTTATCCTTCAGAATTATCTTTTACCAAGCAGAAATATAAAAAAGACCTACTACATCATGCAATTCCAAAGATTTAGTGGGTCATCAAGCATAGACACATTGTTTAAAATGTAAAAAAGACCTACAAAACAAAGAGAATATTGCTTTTAGTGAGTTTTATAACGACATCGGATTCAATATTACAATGAATTGATACAGGTATCATTCGAGAGGTTGTGCAAGTAAAAAAGATTTTGTTAAATTTATGCATAAAATATTATATTAAGATACAATAATATAAAATAGGCGTTTACAAAACATATATAATATGATATATTCTTACTATTCCAGTATACAAACAAACATAACGAATAAATGTTCGAAAGGCTCTTGACAATGCAGACATAATAAGATATTATTTAGAAAACGAACATTAATGAAGATAAGATGAAAGCCCTTGATGCGGCAATTTCTAATATTGAGAAACAGTTTGGTAAGGGCTCTGTAATGAAGCTTGGGGAATCAACAGCTAATCTTAATGTTGAATGTATTCCTACAGGTTCTTTAAGTCTAGATATCGCTTTGGGAATCGGTGGAGTTCCTAAAGGAAGAGTTGTAGAGATATATGGACCTGAATCCAGTGGTAAGACAACAGTAGCCCTTCATATGGTTGCAGAAGTTCAGAAGCGTGGCGGTATAGCTGGATTTATAGATGCAGAGCACGCACTTGACCCTGTATATGCTAAGAATATAGGTGTAGATATTGATAATTTATATATATCACAGCCCGACAGCGGTGAGCAGGCACTTGAGATATGTGAGACAATGGTAAGATCTGGTGCTATTGATATCGTTATTGTCGATTCAGTAGCTGCACTTGTACCTAAGGCTGAGATTGATGGTGATATGGGTGATTCACATGTAGGTTTACAGGCAAGACTTATGTCACAGGCTTTAAGAAAGCTTACTCCTGTTGTAAGCAAGAATAATTGTGTTGTTATATTTATCAACCAGCTTCGTGAAAAAATTGGAGTGATGTTTGGAAATCCGGAGACAACAACAGGTGGACGTGCCTTAAAGTTCTATTCTTCTGTAAGACTTGATGTAAGAAAGATTGAGACACTTAAGCAGAATGGTGAGGTTATTGGTAACAGAACCAGAGTCAAGATAGTTAAGAACAAGGTTGCACCTCCATTCAGGGAAGCAGAGTTTGATATTACTTTTTGGAAAAGGTATATCTACAGAAGGAGATCTTGTTGATCTTGCTTCTAATGCAGGTATTATCCAGAAGAGTGGAGCATGGTTCTCATATGAGGGCAATAAGATTGGACAGGGACGAGAGAACGCTAAGCAGTTCCTTCTTGATAATCCAGAGATAAGAGAAGAGGTTGACAGAAGAGTAAGAGAACACTACGGAATTGTGGACGGTGTTAAGGAAGCAGAAGCATCTGATGATGCTAAGCAGACTAAGGCTAAGAAGAAAGCAGATACAGAAGAGTAATATTAAGGTGGGTTATGGAAGATAATATTGAACTTATTGTCACATCCATTAAAGAACTTACTAAGAAACGCAGGCTTGTATATATTAATTATGAGCCTGCATTTGCTTTATATGCAGCAGAATTAAGAAAGTTTGGAATTAAGGATGGAGAGTCTGTCAGGAAAGAAGCATATGATTCTCTGATAGATGATGTGTTATCTAAGCGTGCAACGGTAAGAGCGATGGCATTGCTTAAGAATAAGGATTATACAAGAAAAGGTTTAGAGGACAAGCTTAGAGATGGATATTATCCTGATATGTGTATAGATTATGCATTAGAGTATGTAACCAGGTTTGGATATATTAATGATGAGCGCTTTGCAGAGAATTATGTTAATTTTAAGGCAGGTAATAAGCCAAGAAGACAGATTGAACTTAAGTTAAAGCAGAAAGGCGTTGATGCAGATATTATCAGCAGGGTTTGTGATGAATTCTATGAAGATAATAGTGATATAGAATTAGAACAGGCAAAGGCATTTGTTGAAAAGAAACATATAGATATAGAGAACGCTGATTATAAAGAGCTTTCAGAAGGTCAAAGCTGCATTATATCGCAGAGGATTCAGTATGGATATTATTAATAAAACATTGGATTCTAAGGGGCTTTTCCTTGACATAATCGACAATTGAGTATAATATTAGATTGTTGTATTTTTTGTACAATGAAAACTAAATAAGGAGGTGCTCCTGCGTTGATTCCAATAGTAATCGCAATTATTGCTACTTTAGTGATAGTCGCTCCTATTACTTGGCTTATCTCGTCTAATGCAATCAACAAGCGTAACGATGCAACAATCGGTAATGCCAATGAGAAAGCAAGAGAGATAATAGATGAAGCTCTTAAGACAGCTGAAACCAAGAAAAAGGAAGCTCTTTTGGAAGTCAAGGAAGAGTCTTTAAAGACTAAGAACGAACTTGAGAAGGAAACTAAGGAAAGACGAGCTGAGATAAGCAAGTATGAAAAGAGAGTCCTTTCTAAAGAAGAAACTCTTGACAGAAAGATTGAAGCAGTAGAGAAGCGTGACTTAGGTATTACCAGAAAAGAAGAAGAACTTGGTAAACAAAGACAGAAGGTTGACGAACTTGAAAAGAAAAGACAGCAGGAACTTGAAAGAATCTCTGGATTAACCTCCGAACAGGCAAAAGAATATCTATTAAAAACTGTTGAAGATGATGTAAAACATGAAACTGCTGTAATGGTTAAGGCATATGAAAGCAGGGCGAAAGAGGAAGCAGATAAAAAGGCTAAGGAATTAGTGGTTAATGCAATTCAAAGATGTGCCGCTGACCACGTTGCCGAGACAACTATATCAGTTGTACAGCTTCCTAATGATGAAATGAAAGGCCGCATTATTGGTAGAGAGGTCGTAATATAAGAACTCTTGAAACACTTACTGGTGTAGAACTTATAATTGATGATACACCTGAGGCTGTAGTTTTATCAGGCTTTGATCCAATTAGAAGGGAGATTGCAAGAATCGCTCTTGAGAAGCTTATTCTTGATGGAAGGATTCATCCAGCAAGAATTGAGGAGATGGTTGAAAAAGCCCAGAAAGAAGTTGAAACATTAATTAAAGAAGAAGGTGAAGCTGCAACCCTTGAGGTTGGTGTCCATGGAATTCATCCTGAATTGGTAAGTCGCTTAGGTAAGTTAAGATACAGAACCAGTTATGGTCAGAATGTATTAAAACATTCAATTGAAGTAGCTCAGCTTACAGGATTGTTAGCCAGCGAATTAGGTCTTGATGTAAAGATGGCAAAGAGAGCTGGTTTATTACATGATATAGGTAAAGCTGTCGACCATGAAATGGAAGGCTCACATATTCAGTTGGGTGTTGACCTCTGTAGAAGATACAAGGAATCAGCACTTGTTATTAATGCAGTAGAAGCTCATCATGGTGACGTTGAACCAGAAAGCTTAATAGCCTGTCTTGTACAAGCTGCTGATACAATCTCAGCCGCAAGACCTGGTGCTAGAAGAGAGACGTTAGAAACTTACACAAACAGATTAAAACAATTAGAAGATATTACCAACTCCTATAAGGGAGTTGAGAAGTCTTTTGCTATTCAGGCAGGTAGAGAGGTTCGAGTAATGGTTGTTCCTGAAGTGATTAGTGATTCAGATATGGTAATCATGGCTCGTGACATTTCTAAGCAGATTGAAAATCAGATGGAATATCCAGGACAGATTAAAGTTAGTATTGTAAGAGAATCAAGAGCTGTTGATTACGCTAAGTAAACTAACATAAACCAAGGCTGTTACATAATGTTAATTCGTTATGTGACAGCCTTTTTTGATTTTAACACACTTAATTTAATTAAGCATTTTAAAGAGATGTTTTAAAATATTAAGTTATTTTTTAAAAATATTTGCAATTATGAATTATACATTGTAGAATAGAGCATGTTGATTATATGCTGATTAGGAGGAAGATTATGCAGTACAATGATATGAGTAAAGAAGAGCTTTTTAGCTTTAAAGGAAAGCTTGAACAAAGAGTATGCAGAAGCTAAGGCAAAGGGGCTTGCGTTAGATATGTCAAGAGGTAAGCCCTCAGCTAAGCAGCTTGATGTTTCATTAGGACTTCTTGATACAATCAATAGTTCATCAGACCTTAAGGCTTTAGATGGAACAGATTGCAGAAACTATGGTGTTTTAGATGGTATTCCAGAAGCAAAGAAGCTTATGGCAGATATGATGGGAACAACACCAGATCATGTTATTGTGTATGGAAACGCAAGTCTTAATATTATGTATGACCAGGTTTCAAGAGCATATACACATGGTTTGCTTGGAAATACTCCATGGTGCAAGCTTGATAAGGTTAAATTCCTTTGTCCTGTACCTGGTTATGACAGACATTTGCAATCACAGAAAGATTTGGAATTGAGATGATTAACATTCCAATGTCAGAGTCTGGTCCAGATATGGGTATGGTAGAAGAGTATGTAAGCAAGGATGCTTCTGTAAAGGGTATCTGGTGCGTTCCAAAGTATTCTAATCCTCAGGGATATACATATTCTGAAGAAACAGTTAAGAGAATGGCTGCACTTAAGCCAGCTGCTGAAGATTTCAGAATTTTCTGGGATAACGCTTATGTTATCCATGATTTATATGATGACAATAAGGATGAGATAGCTGATATCATCAGTGAATGTGAGAAAGCTGGTAACCCTGATATGGTATTTGAGTTTGCTTCAACTTCTAAGGTGAGCTTCCCAGGTTCAGGTATTGCAGCACTTGCTACATCTGCTAATAATATTGCAGATATCAAGAAGCAGCTTACAATCCAGACAATCGGACATGATAAGCTTAATCAGTTAAGACATGTGAGATTCTTTAAGGATATCAATGGACTTAAGGAACATATGAGAAAGCATGCTGAGTTTATAAGACCTAAGTTTGAGGCTGTTGAAAGTGTTCTTGAAGAAGAACTTGGCGGACTTGGAATTGGTTCATGGACAGAGCCTAAGGGTGGATATTTTATATCATTTGATGCTATGGATGGATGTGCCAAGGCAATAGTTGCAAAATGTAAAGAAGCAGGTGTTAAGCTTACAGGTGCAGGCGCAACATTCCCTTATGGAAAGGACCCTAAGGATTCCAATATAAGAATTGCCCCATCATTCCCAACTCCAGAAGAGATGAAGCAGGCTGCTTATTTTTTGTACTCTGCGTAAAGCTTGTAAGTGTAGAAAAGTTACTTGAAAACAAATAATTAAATGAATATAATTAATATAAGCTTGCTTTTTTTATAAGCAAGCTTATTTAATAACTGAGTATATAATAAGCAGATGTTATATATCATGATATAGTTGGGAGGATATACATATGGCTAGGATTGGTTTTATTGGAATGGGTAACATGGGATATGCAATGCTTAAAGGTGCTTTGGCAGCATTTTCACCATCAGATATTATATTTTCATCACCAGACAGAGAAAAATGCGAAAGAATATCATCTGAGACAGGCGTACGATTTGCAGAAAGTAATGCAGAGTGTGGCAATAATGCCAAGTATATTGTGCTTGCAGTAAAACCACAGATGTATCCAACAGTACTTAAGAATATTGTCAATGTGGTAACAGAAGAAAGTATTATTATATCAATTGCACCGGGAATTACTATTGCGTCTATAAAGAATGCTCTTGGAAGCAACATAAGAGTTGTAAGAGCAATGCCTAATACACCTGCACTTATTGGAGAGGGAATGACAGGAGTATCATATAATATGACAGATTTTTCATTTGACGAAAGAGATGTTATTGATAAATTCTTTAATTCATTTGGAAAGGTTGTTTATGTTGATGAAAAGCTTATGGATGGAATAGTGTGTGCAAGTGGCAGCTCGCCTGCCTATGTATATATGTTCATTGAGGCAATGGCGGATAGCGTTGTAAAGTATGGAATAAAGAGAGATGACGCATATAAGCTGGTTGCCCAGACTGTCCTTGGTTCGGCAAAGATGGTACTTGAGTCAGGAGAACACCCGGCAGTACTTAAAGATAAAGTGTGTTCCCCTGGTGGAACAACAATTCAGGCTGTTTCTGCACTTGAAGAGAATGGTTTCAGAAATGCACTTATCAAAGCAACTGACGCCTGCTATGACAAATGTACAAGCATTAAGTAACACTTTTATATAGAAAGGCTGAATATGAAAGAACATATTAAAAGAGTGGATAGAATTCTTAAATATAAGGGTTCAATACTTGATATATATACAGATGTTATAGAGACTCCCCGACGGACATAGGGCAGAATGGGATTATATTGACCACAGAGGAGCGGCAGCTGTTGTTCCGGTGTTAGATGATGGACGTCTTCTCATGGTAAGACAGTACAGAGACGCACTTGACAGAGAGCGATTGAGATTCCTGCAGGTGGTCTTAATGGCTGGGATGAGCCGACAATTAATGCGGCAGCAAGAGAACTTGAAGAAGAGACCGGATACAGGTCAGATAATCTTACTAAGCTTGTATCAGTTGTTACTGCGGTTGCGTTCTGCAATGAAGTGGTAGATGTATATCTTGCAACAGATCTTGTAAAAACAAGTCAGCATCTTGATGAAGATGAATTCATAGATGTAGAAAAATACACACTGGATGAACTTAAAGATATGATATTTGCAGGAACGATACAGGATTCCAAGACAATTTCAGCAGTTCTTGCTTATGATGCCTTACTTAACCGAAAAAGAATAATTAAGACAAAGTCTTCATATATTGATTCAAAGTACATTTTGATGGATATATATGAAGGCTTTTTTTATTGTGGGTAATTAAGAATGTAAGATTTGTTGCATTAATTATTGCGGGAATTATACTTGGTACATGCTTTATAAAAATGTGGCGCTATGGTGATGTGTTTTCAACTGAATATTTGATTGTATACATTAATTCTGATGTTGCATATGCAAATGTATGGCAGGAGGTGCTATCTTACAGATTAAGGAAGTTCATAACATTGGTAGTATTCATGATTACCCCATTCAGAAAATTGTATGTATACTGGCTGTGTCTATACAATGGATTCTGCCTTGGAATATGTATGACAAAGGCTGTTATGTATCACGGTGCAGGGGGAGTAGTTATGGTTCTGGTATGGCTGTTTCCACATTATCTGTTATATATAATGACCGTTCTCCTTATGTGTCATTATTTTCTAAACAGAATTGACACTTTAAGAAGAACGGTCATTATTGTGAGTATGTCATTGTTACTTACATTAATCGGAACATTTGCAGAAAGCTACATTAATCCCGACATAATGAAAATGTTTTTAAATAAGGTCTGCAATATCGTATAAAAGCTTTTCAGATTCAGTCCATCCGAGGCATGCGTCTGTGATTGATTTTCCATAAACACCGTCGCCAACCTTCTGGTTACCCGGCTCAATATAACTTTCAATCATAACACCCTTTAACAAGCTTCTTAACATCAGCCGAGTGATGGCAGCTGTGAAGAACTTCCTTGACGATACGGATTTGCTCAAGATACTGCTTACCTGAATTGCTGTGGTTAGCATCTACAATAACAGCAGGATTCTCAAGATCTCTTGCAGCATACATGTTATAAAGTCTTATTAAATCCGCATAGTGATAGTTAGGAATAGTCTGACCGTGTTTGTTTACAGCACCTCTTAATATTGTGTGTGTAAGAGGATTTCCGGTGTGTTAACTTCCCAATTTCTGTATATAAATGTCTGCTTAGACTGGGCAGCAACTACAGAATTTAACATAACTGAAAAATCTCCACTTGTAGGATTCTTCATTCCGGCTGGAACATCAATTCCTGAACATACAAGTCTGTGCTGCTGGTTTTCAACTGATCTTGCACCAACGGCAACATATGAAAGAACATCTGAAAGATACCAGTAGTTTTCAGGATAAAGCATCTCATCAGCAGGACTAAGATGTGTCTCTTTCATTACATCAATATGCATTTTTCTGATTGCAACAAGACCGGCAAGAAGATCAGGCTTTTTTCAGGGTCTGGCTGGTGAAGCATTCCTTTGTAACCTACGCCTGTCGTTCTTGGTTTGTTAGTGTAAACTCTTGGAATAATAATAACTTTGTCTTTAATCTTCTCCTGAACCTTAACAAGTCTTGATGTGTAATCAAGGACAGCAGTTTCATTATCTGCTGAGCAAGGTCCGATAATAACAAGAAGTTTGTCTGATTTGCCAGTGATAACATCAGCAATTTCAGCATCTCTTTCAGCTTTTAATGTTTTTATTTCTTCTGGTACAGGGTACTGTTCTTTGATTTCAGTAGGTGTAGGAAGCTTTGTGACGAACTCGAAACTCATATAATTTTCTCCTTAAAAATGTATATTCAATTAATTACATTTGCATAAAAAACACAATGTATATGTGATTATAACATTTGTTTTCAAAAATGCAAAATAATAATACAGAAAGTATTCTTTGTGGTACAATATATTAAAGATTGTCGGGAGGCGTGGCTATGAATATTAACAGAATTATATGGATAGTTTTAGATAGTGGTGGAATTGGTGAGGCCAGGGATGCAGCTAAGTTTGGAGATGAAGGTGCAGATACATTGGGACATACTGCAGAGGCTAATGGAGGTCTTAATATTCCTAATATGGTAAAACTTGGAATAGGCAATATAGACGGTGCACATAACCTTGAGCGTTGTGATAATCCCATCGGGTGTTTTGGAAAACTGGCAGAAGTGTCTGCAGGAAAAGACACGACAATTGGACACTGGGAGATGGCAGGAATATATTCTCCTGATCCGTTTCCTGTGTATCCTGATGGATTTCCAGACTGTATTATTGATGAATTCATTAAAAAGACAGGAATTCCAGGAATACTTTGCAATAAGCCGGCTTCAGGAACACAGATAATTGCTGAACTTGGTGATGAACATGTTGCGACAGGAAAACCAATTGTATATACATCAGGAGATTCAGTTTTCCAGATTGCATGTCATGAAGATGTTGTGCCGGTAGAAAGACTTTATGAAATGTGTGAGACAGCAAGACATATCCTTACAGGAAAGAATGCTGTGGCAAGAGTTATTGCACGACCTTTTGTCGGGGAGAATGGCAATTATAAGAGAACACCTAACAGAAGGGATTTCTCACTAAAGCCAAGTGAGGATAATATATTGTGCAGAGTCCGTGATAAAGGGTTTGATGTAATCGGAGTCGGTAAGATTCATGATATATTTGCCGGAGTTGGACTTACAGAGTCTAAGCACACTAATGATAATCAGGATGGAATGGATGTAACACTTGATTACATGAAGCAGGATAATAAAGGAATTATATATACTAATCTGGTTGAGTTCGATTCAACATGGGGACACAGAAGAGATTATAAAGGGTATGCCAGAGGTCTTGAAGAATTTGATGATAGACTCGCACAGGTGTTAGACACTATGAAAGACACAGATATGCTTGTTATTACGGCTGACCACGGTTGTGACCCAACCTATAAGGGAACTGACCATACAAGGGAGTATGTTCCGTTGCTTGTATATGGCAAATGTTTAAAACATGGTGTTAATCTTGGAACAGGTGACACTTATGCTGATATAGCACAGACACTGGCTGAGATTTTTGGCACAGAACCGGTTAAGATAGGAAAGAGTTTTCTTAATAAGATTATGTAGGAGGTCTGCATTATGAGAATGGTTGATATTATAGAGAAGAAAAGAGATGGTGGAAAGCTTACTAAAGAAGAGATAGAGTTCTTTGTTAATGGCTATGTCAGGGGGGATATACCTGATTATCAGGCTTCTGCCCTTCTTATGGCAATATATTTCAGACATATGGATTATGATGAGACTCTTAACCTGACGCTTGCAATGGAAAACAGCGGAGATAAGCTGGATTTGTCGGGTATTAATGGAATTAAAGTAGACAAGCACAGTACAGGTGGCGTTGGAGATAAGACTTCACTTGTTCTTGCACCTATGGTTGCAGCACTTGGCGGCAAAGTTGCAAAGATGAGTGGAAGAGGACTTGGACATACAGGAGGCACGATTGATAAACTGGAAAGTATTCCGGGATTTAACACTTCTCTGTCTGAGGAAGCATTTGTTAAGCAGGTTAATGATATAGGAATTGCAATAACAGGCCAGACAGGTAATCTTGCACCTGCAGATAAGAAGATATATGCGCTAAGGGATGTTACGGCAACGGTGGAGAATATTTCGCTTATTGCAAGCAGTATTATGAGTAAGAAACTGGCTTCTGGTGCTGATGCGATTGTTCTTGATGTCAAGACCGGAAGTGGCGCATTTATGAAAAATGAGGCTGATGCCGTAAGTCTTGCTAAGGAGATGGTTCGTATTGGAAAGGGAGCTGGAAGAAATGTAACAGCACTTATTACTGATATGGACCAGCCGTTAGGATATGCAGTCGGTAATGCACTTGAAGTTATCGAGGCTATCAATACTTTAAAAGGTGAAGGACCAGAGGATTTAACTAAGCTTGTCCTTAATCTTGGAACATATATGGTGCTTGCTGTAAGAGATGACCTTGATAAAGAAACCGTAAGAAAAGAATTGGAGAGAGTAATAAGTGACGGAAGTGCGTTGGACAAGATGGCAGAGTTCGTTAAAGCCCAGGGTGGAGATCCTGACGCTGTGTATAATACGGATAAGTTAAAGGTATCTGATACAATAACAGAGGTGTGTGCAGATAGCGATGGATACATCCAGTCAATCCAGTCTGAGCTGATAGGAAAATCTTCAATGATTCTTGGAGGCGGAAGGGCAGCCAAGGACGATGTGATTGATTTATCAGTTGGAGTTGTGCTTTCTAAGAAAATAGGCGACAAAGTCAGCAAAGGTGATGTGATAGCAAGAATTTACTGTGATAATGTAGACAAGACTAAAGAAGCAGAAACAATGATTAAGGATGCGTATACATTTTCACAGGAATATGTCGAAAAAAATGTACTTATAAAGGGAATAGTTGGTTAATAGTTGTAAATAATTGGATTTTGTGGTATTATAAACACCAAACGGGGCTTTGCCCTAGGTTTGTGAATTGAAAAGGAGAGTTACGATGGAAGTAAGACAGGGTGCTAACGCAAGAGATGTAAAGGGTTATGATACAGAAAGACTGAGAAATGATTTTCTTATCCAGAATCTTTTCCCAGCTGATGATTTCAAGCTTGTTTACAGCCAGATTGATCGTATTATCGTAGGCGGATGTATGCCGGTTAATAAGGAACTTACACTTGAGGCAGGTTCTGAACTTAAGGCTGCATATTTCCTTGAGAGACGTGAGATGGGTATCTTTAATGTAGGTGGCAACGGTTCAGTTATCGCTGATGGTACTGAATATAAGTTTAAATATAGAGATGGTCTTTATATTGGTATGGGTTCTAAGGAGATTAAGTTCAAGAGCGAGGATTCTTCTAAGCCAGCTAAGTTCTACTTTAACTCAACACCAGCACATAAGACATATCCTACAGTATTCATTGATCCAGAAAAGGATATTAAGGATGAGTTCAAGCTTCAGCTTGGTTCTGTTGAAGGATGTAATAAGCGTCTTAACAGAAAGTATATTTTACCAGGTCAGGTTGAGACATGCCAGTTAGAGATGGGTATCACAACTCTTGAGCCAGGAAGCGTATGGAATACAATGCCATGTCATACACATGACAGACGAATGGAAGTTTATTTCTACTTCGAGATTCCAGAAGAAGATATCGTTGTTCACTACATGGGTGAGCCAACAGAAACTCGTCATATCATCATGAGAAGCGAAGAAGCAGTTATTTCACCAAGCTGGTCAATTCATTCAGCATCAGCTACACATGCATATGCATTTATCTGGGGAATGGCTGGAGAAAACCAGGATTTCGATGATATGGACTGGAGACATGAAGGATTTAAAGTAATCCGTCAGTACATATTTTACTAAGGAATGTAACCTGTAGAGGGTTTCATTTATAAATTATTATTAGGAAAAGGAGAATTAAAATGTCAGTTAATTTTTCACTTGAAGGTAAGATTGCATTTGTAACTGGTGCATCATATGGTATCGGCTTCGCTATTGCTAGTGGTATGGCTAAGGCTGGTGCAAAAATCGTTTTCAACGATATTAAGCAGGAATTAGTAGATAAGGGATTAGCAGCTTATAAGGAAGCTGGTATCGACGCTCACGGACATGTTTGCGACGTTACTAACGAAGAAGCTGTTAACGCTACTGTAGAGAAGATTACAAAGGAAGTTGGACCAATCGATATCCTGGTTAACAACGCAGGCATCATCAAGAGAATCCCTCTGACCGAGATGACAGCTGCTGAGTTCAGACAGGTTATCGACGTAGACCTGAATGCACCTTTCATCGTATCGAAAGCAGTTATCCCTGCAATGATCAAGAAGGGTCATGGTAAGATCATCAACATCTGTTCCATGATGTCCGAGCTGGGTCGTGAGACAGTATCAGCTTACGCTGCTGCTAAGGGTGGTCTTAAGATGCTTACAAGAAATATTTGTTCTGAGTATGGTAAGTACAATATCCAGTGTAATGGTATTGGACCTGGTTACATCGAGACACCTCAGACAGCTCCATTAAGAGAGAGACAGCCAGATGGATCAAGACATCCATTCGACTCATTCATCGTTGCAAAGACACCAGCAGAGAGATGGTTAAAGCCAGAAGAATTAGCTGGTCCAGCTGTATTCCTTGCTTCAGAAGCATCAGATGCAGTTAACGGACACATCCTCTATGTAGATGGTGGTATCCTCGCATACATCGGCAAGCAGCCACAGTAATCGCGGACATAGATTAGCGGTGCAGATAACAATAAAGGGCTTGAGACAAGTTTACTTGTCATCAAGTCCTTTTTGTTATCTATAGCGCATAGAGCGCGACAGCGCGTGTGGACTGACCGCAGGTCAGGACACGGCACTGCGCGAAAGTAGTGGGACGCACCTGTCCCGTCCATCAATTCCCAGCCGCAAGAGTGAAGCGAGTTGCAGCGTCCGTTTCAGCACAGAGGAATTCTATTGTATATGTGAAGTTATAATCAGTCTGACAGGTTGTCCAATATCCTGTCTTTTAACATGATACCTATAGGTAGTCGTATAAAATGCAACCTTATAGGTAGAAAACACAAGCGTCTATATTTATAATTATATAATAAACCTATAAAACTATTTTAAAATTGTATCTTATAGGTATATGCCCATCTAATCTGATATTAATCACCAAAAATCACCCTAAATCCGTCAAAAAACACCTATAAAGTATATTAAAAAATATAATTTATAGGAAAAGATTCATTTATATGTGTAGAACATGCTTAAATTATTTATAAACAACATATTTAGTAATCAGCCTGATAAACAACCTGAAACACTTATAAAACAATACTTGTAATTATGCCAATCAATGATAAAATCAAGTAAAAAGGGGGATATGCACATGTCAATATTTAAGAAGAACACAACCAAGAAAGAGATAGAAACATCACTCAATGAAATCCAGATTAATCTTGAGAATAATTACAAGGATTTAGCAATTAAGGCTTTCAAAGACTCATCAGAGCTAGTTGAACGGTATCATAATGAGTCTTTGATTGATGAGAAAGCGTATGGTAAATATAAAGGACAGCTTGATGTATTTGCAAAGAGAATGGAAGGCTACAGTCACAGACTGAATGTGAAATATTAAAAGTATTGAAAAAAATAATAATATATTGTCAAGATATAGATACGTATGTTATATTAAATATGTAGATACAACCATAACCTGACTTGTGAATGGAGGGGTACTATGAAAAAGTATTTTTAATTGGGTTTACATTGATGTGTTTTGCTTCTATGGCAGGTTGTAAGACAAAGCCGCCAAAGGTTGCACATCCATATGTGCAGGAGTATGTGGCTGGCAGAGAGCATGGCAATGTAAAAGTACAGGATTTTCTTGATCATGGAGAAGAATTTGCAATTGGGGCAGATGAAAATGGAAAAGCGGTATTTAAAGACCCGCAGAAAGCATTTGAGGCGTTAGTAAGGGATTATTCAGATGGTATTAATCTGATTAGGGATGAGTACAAGCTTGGACCAATCACTCCAAGAAATTTTTATGATTATATGACATATGGCTGGCAGGTTAATACTGGCACAGAAGAAAGCAAGAAACAGGCTGCTTTTTTGTGACTCAGGTTTTAGATATATATGAGAATAGTTATGATTTTGATAAATAGAATATGTTTTAATATAATAACCGCACCGTCGTAAGACGGTGCGGTTATTCGTTAATCCACAACCCTTATAGTACTAATCACAGGCTGTTTACTCTTATCTGTAATCACACCATTCTGATTAGTATCAGTGCAGTCTTTACATATCTTATCGACAATGTCCATGCCGCTCGTGACAGTTCCGAAAGCTGCGTATTGTCCGTCAAGGCTTGGGTGTCCTTTTGCATAATGAAAAACTGAGAACTTGCAGAATTATTAGCAGAAGAGCGTGCCATAGATATAGTGCCTCTTATATGGCTTATATTATTTTGGACGCCATTTGACTTGAATTCACCCTTGATTTTCTCAGAAGAGCCACCAGTTCCGTCACCATTAGGGTCTCCACCCTGAATCATAAATCCATCAATTACGCGATGAAAAGTCAGACCGTTATAAAATCCTGAATTGGCAAGATTAATAAAATTAGTAACAGTAATTGGGGCAGTATCTGCATCAAGTTCTACCTCAATCGTTCCATAATTGTTTACTTCAATGGCAACATGGTGCTTGCCGGATAACTGAGTGTTTCCATCGGAAGTTGATGAATTACCAGAATTCTGTCTGCCACATGCAGTCAGGCTGAATAAAATACATAATAGGATTATGCTTAATAATAAATGTTTTTCTTCATTTTAAAATATTCCTTTCTAGAATTAGTGAATCAGGTATAACATTATCAGCCGGTATGTTAAACATCTAATATGCATATAAACAATTAAAATGTATATAAATTTGACTATCAAAATTTCTATACATGTGATACAATTATCAAAGATTTCACAATATATGAGGAGAGATTAATTTAATGAAACTTGAAGTGAAAAATCTTACCAAGTCATTTGGTGAGAAAGAAGTCCTTCACGGCATTTCATTTGATGTGGAAGGCGGCAAGGCATTAGGTCTTCTTGGACGTAATGGTGCAGGAAAGACTACAACTATAAGAATTATTATGGATGTATTTCATGCCAATTCAGGAGAAATATTTCTTGATGGTAAAAATTTAATCCAAAGGAGCATCTGATAGGATATCTGCCGGAAGAGAGAGGCTTATATCCTAAGAAAAAGTATCAGAACAGCTTGTGTATCTTGGCAGGTTAAGAGGCTTATCTAAGGCTGAAGCTAAGAAGAATACTGATAAATGGCTTAAAAGACTGCAGGTATCACAGTATACAGATGTGAAGTTAGAGACACTCAGCAAAGGTAATCAGCAGAAGGTCCAGCTTGCATCAACACTTGTCTGTGAGCCTGAGATTGTTATATTAGATGAGCCATTCAGTGGACTTGACCCGGTTAATTCTAAGATATTACAGGATGTTGTAACAGAATTGATAGAAGAAGGAAGAATAGTTATATTCTCAAGCCATCAGATGAGCTATGTGGAGGAGTTCTGTGAGGATATAGCAATAATTAATAACGGTGAGATTGCATTATCAGGTGATATTGCAGATATTAAGGCTGAATATGGAAAGAATCAGCTTATAATATCGGCTGTTGGAATGGGAGCAGAAGAACTGGCAGAAAAGTTAAAGACAAGCTGTGCGGATACATTATCTGTAACAGGAATACATAAAGATTGTGTTATAGTAAAGAATATTCATGAGCTTTCTGGAAATGCACTTATTAAAGAAATTATGAATGCTGATATAGAGATAGCATCATTTGACAGCTACAGACCATCGCTTAATGATATATTTGTAAAAGCTGTAGGGGGTGACAGATAATGAAGAAGTTCGGAGTAATATTCCAGTATGAGATTATGAATTATATCAAGAATAAAAGCTTTATGATTTCTACAATTGTTATAGCTGTTCTTGCTGCAGTGATACTGTTTCTGCCAAGTGTATTTGATATGTCAGGAATTCTTGGAATTAATAAAGATGATACTGATGATACCGCTGATAATACGGAGATTACTGATGTTATCATAATCTGTGATGAAAAAGACATATTTGCGGGAACAGGAATTGTAGAAGGTGTATTAAATGATGTGAAGATTGAAAATGTTTCGTCAAGAGATGCACTTGTAGATAAGATTGAAAATGATGAAAATGTCATTGCTGGTTTTGTTGTAAAGAATGCAACAGATTTTGAATATGTCGTTAATAATAGTGATATGTTTGATGATATGACGCAGAGATTTACATATGCAATGCAGCTGCTTAGCCAGTATAACTATTGTAAGGAGAATAATCTGGATATGGCAGAGATTGAAAATGCTTTTAATCCGGTTATCAATTCCGAGACAACTGTACTTGGAAAAGACATGATGAGTAATTACTGGTATTGTTATGCACTTATAATTATTGTGTTCATGGTTATCATTCTGTATGGAGTAATGGTAGCAACTTCTGTAACACAGGAGAAATCAAACAGAACAATTGAACTTCTTGTAACCAGTGCTGATACTAACAGCCTTTTCTTTGGAAAGGTACTGGCAGGTACATCTGCAGCACTTTTACAGGTTGGAATTATATTTGCAGTAATACTTGGAAGCTATAAGATTAACAGAGACTCATGGGGTGGATTATTTGATAAAATATTTAATATTCCTTCAGATGTGCTTATAACATTTGCGTTCTTTGGACTTGGAGGGCTGCTGTTCTATGTATTCATATATGGTGCAATGGGAGCGCTTGTGTCTAAGACAGAGGATATTAACAAAAGTGCCGGAAGTGTACAGTTTGTTATTATGATTGTATATTTTATAGGATTATCCCAGCTTAATAATGTAGATGGAATTCTTATGAAGGTTCTTTCATTCCTGCCGATAAGCTCATACAGTGCGATGTTTGCAAGAGTGGCACTTGGAAATGTGAGTTTTGCTGAGATAGCTGTATCGTTTGTTATTCTTATTGTAAGCACAATAGCAGTTGGTATATTAGGCTCTAAGATATACAGAATGGGAACGTTAAGATATGGCAATCCAATTACATTAAGAAATGCATTTAAGAATCTTAAGCATGAATAAAAAAGAGGGCGGCAAACCTGTAATGGTAAGCCGCCTTTAATAATGCGTTATTATAATTTAACTGTTTCGCCGCCTTTTACTTCAACAATAGTACTATTATTTACTGCAAGCCATACTGACTTAACAGAAGGGTTATGAACATATTCGTTATCAGCAAAGAACTCAAGTCTGTCAAACAATTCGTTGTATTCAACAATATCAGAATTGGTTGCATACCAGATATCATCACGGTTAGCAATCATTTCACAGAATTCCTCAATGATTTCCCAATTATTGTTTCTTTCAAATTCAAAGCTGTGTCCCCACACATACATCATGTACAGATACTGTTTTTTAGTAAGTGCCATGAATTTTTTGCCAAAATCAATAAGATTATGATTGTGATGACAGGTTGGAACCCAGCACATATAGTCTTCAGGCATAGAAAAACCATTCTCATCCCCTATAAGCATAGGACCATCGGCATTAGCAGCATAGGCTTCTGCAGCTTTAGTGGCAGCGTATTTATCATTAGTAACTCTTGCATATTTGATGCCAACTGATTTAGCAATATCAACTATACGGTTATCGTAAGAACCATTAGGATATGCAAGACCATATATTGGACGTTTGAATATTTTTTCAAGATTATCTTTATCATCGAGAATTTCTCTAAGTGCATTATAATTGTTAAGTCTGATCATTGTAGGATGTGTAAATGTATGGACAGCAATATCATGTCCTTTATAAAGTTCAGGCCATTCCTCCTGAGGAATTCTTATGGCAGGGTCAATAATACCTGTATTAAGGTTAAAGGTTGCTTTAAGATTAAACTTGTTAAAAAGCTTCACAAGACGTCTGTCCTCAATTTTACCATCGTCATAACTGAAAGTAAGAACTTTGAATTTACCGCCGGGGAATACTTTATATACTTTATTCATAGTTGTTGTCTCCATATTATATAACTAGTTTAAAATCAACGGTCATATTATATAACACAATTATTTTTATGTCATTCTTTTTTATAATTAATTAGAAAAAATCAGAATGATTAAAATGTTTATTGAAATATTTTACGGATTATGTCAAGTACATGAACTTTTTTGGGAATACTCTGCTTTGCTTTAAGACTGATGCTGCGGATTGGTTCATCGTTTACATATATATTAATTGCTCCATATATTTGTGACGAATTGACAGGTGCAGAAAGCACGTCAGGAATATCTGCCTGTATAGTTACAGAATCATCTTCACAGGCAAGAAATTCAATTGAACAGTCAGGTATAAGCTCACAGAAACTATTTTTTCCTTTGGATACAGGAATGTAAAATGTGTATTCATTATTAAAATATTTCTGTCGGCTGTATTGCTTTCCAAGGGCTATAAGATAACGGGCATCACTCCATTTGTAATTCTTATTTGGTGGCCAGCCACATGCAAGCAGGGCAATACACAGTGTCCGGTCTTTGTCTTTGTATGCACATACATAGCAGTATCCGGCTTTGTTAGTGAAACCTGTTTTCCAGAGATAATTCCTTCATCAGGATTTAAAAGCCTGTTTTTGTTATTCAGCTGGTAATGGTATCTGCCTGTTGTGTCTGAAAATGTTTTAGAAACAGTCTGTGTTATATATAAAAAATCCTGATTATTAATACAATATGCCATGGTTTTTTGCAAGGTATATGCTGTTGTATGATGAAAACTATAGTTATCCTCGGCATCAAGACCATTAGGTGTTATGTAATATGTGTCTGATAAGAGAATATCATCCGCTTTTTCATTCATAAGGCCGGTAAATATATGTACAAGTATTTCACTTTGTTCATGGTTAATCTCAGAAAGAAATGAGGAATCGTAATTATAATTATTGATAAACGGAGTTTCAGACCTTAAAGAAGGATTTTTACATAGTAAGTAATAAGCAGTATTTTCAGCAATTAGTACAGCTGTATCATTATGTGATTCAAGCATAAGTGAGTAGTATAGGTCGTTAATTATGAATTGCTCACCAGTTACGGCATTAAGCTGTACATCAGGCATGGAAGCTGCGTAGGCGGAAGTAGTTGCGACAAAATTCTTGTCACAGTTTTCCAAAGCAATAATAAGAGTCATAATTTTAGTTGTGCTTGCCATGCTTACAGCCGTTGTTTCATTGCTTCCAGAAAGTATTCTGCCTGAATCAGCATCAATAAGAACAGAGTATTTTGAATAAAGGCCTGCTGCCTGAGTTGTTATGGGACAGAATATGCAACAAACCAACAACGATAATACTGGTATAATTAATAAAAAGTTTTTAAATGATTTCATAGAAATTTAATAAAATATCTTTCTATGATTATATTAAAATGCTTTGAAATTATGAGTGCCATAAGGTATTATTATATATAGATTAATACGTGATTTAATACTGTCTGGAATAAAAAAGGAGATAACTATGGCATATATAGAATTTAAAAACGTAAAGAAAATATACAAAATGGGTGATGTAAAGATAAGAGCATTGAATGGGGTGGATTTTAAGATTGATAAAGGCGAATTTGCTGTTGTATTAGGACCTAGTGGTGCAGGAAAGAGTACTATTCTTAACATTCTTGGAGGAATGGATACATGTACTACCGGGGAAATAACTGTAGATGGAAAAAGAATTGACAAGTATAATTCAAGACAGCTTACAGCATACAGAAGATATGATATCGGATTCGTATTTCAGTTCTATAATCTTGTACAGAATCTTACCGTCAAAGAAAATGTTGAGCTGGCAACACAGATATGTAAAGATCCTCTTGATATTGTTAAGACAATAGAAGCTGTGGGATTATCTGACAGAATGGGAAATTTTCCGTCTCAGTTATCAGGTGGTGAACAGCAGAGAGTTGCCATAGCAAGAGCACTTGCAAAAGAATCCTAAGATGCTTTTATGCGATGAACCTACAGGAGCACTTGATATTAATACAGGAAAAAATATTCTTAAGCTTTTAAGTGATATGTGTAGGAAGAATGGAATTACTGTTGTTGTTATAACACATAATCAGGCAATTTCAGCAATGGGAGATAAAGTTATTAAGATAAAGAATGGTATCGTTGACAGTGTTGTTATTAATGACAATCCTGTTTCAGTAGACGAGATAGACTGGTAATACTATGGAGGCTTGTTCAATATGGGAAAATCAGTATGGAAAGATCTCTTTCGTGAGATTAAGAGAACATTTGGAAGATTTATAGCTATATTTGCAATTGTTGCTATTGGAGTAGCATTTTTTGCAGGAGTAACAGCATCTTCTAATGATATGAAGAATTCAACGGATCACTATTATGATGATTATAATATGAGTGATTTAAGACTTTTATCATCAATAGGTTTTAATGAAGATGATATTAATGCAATAAGAGAAGTCCAAGGCGTTAAAGGAATGTATCCTGCGTATTCACAGGATGCAGTTATCAGGAAAGACAGCATAGAGACAGCAGTACATATAATGTCAGTACCTGTTAATACTGACAGAGACAATAAAGATTATATCAACCAGTTAAGAGTTAAAGAAGGGCGGCTGCCTGAAAAGAACGGAGAATGTGTTGTAAGGTATGAAGATACCAGGGATAACTTTTCTATAGGAGATACAATTAAGCTTTCATCCGGAACACAGGATGATATTAATGACAGTCTTAAAGATTCAGAGTATACGGTTGTAGGAACAGTATACACACCTTATTATGTGTCGTATGATCTTGGAACTACTAATGTAGGCAGCGGCAGGATTAATTATCTTATGTATATTACAGAAGATGAATTTATGTCCGATTATTACAATGAGATGTTTGTTACTGTAGATGGAGCAAAAGAACTTGATACATATGGAACTGAATATAAAGACCTCGTTAAGGAAACAGCAGACAGAATAGATAATATTTCACAAAGCAGAATTAATGCAAGAAAAGATGATATACAGGATGTATATGAAACTTCAGTAAATGAGGCAAAAAGAGGCTGCCAAAGCAGTTATATACGACCATGTTGTTGAATCACTTACAGAACAGTACAGTAATTATTTTGTCGGAATGGATGTTTCAGCTATTATTGAGCCATATATACAGCCAGCATATGAGAAAGCACTTGCTGATTATGATTTCAGCAGCATTGAGACGCAGGCTAAGGAAGAATTTGAATCTAAATATGGTGACAGCGACGACTGGAAATGGTATGAGCTTACAAGACAGGAACAGTATTCTTTTAAAGATTATGAATCCAGTGCAGACAGGATGAAAGCCATTGCCACGGTGTTTCCAATATTCTTTATAGTTGTAGCTGCTCTTGTCTGTCTTACAACAATGACAAGAATGGTAGCAGAGGACAGGGGACTTATAGGAACATATAAAGCACTAGGATACAGTAAAAAGGTGATAGCGTTCAAATACATAGCATATGCATTAATTGCTTCGGTTACTGGAGGAATAGCAGGCTGTATCATAGGTCTTAAGCTGTTTCCGCTTGTAATATATGATTCTTGGAATATAATATACCAGCTTCCGCCAATAGTGTACGACAGCCACATACTTCTTTCAATTATAGCCATTACTAGCATGATTTTAGTAACGGTTATAGCAGCCATTTTTTCATGCTACAGTGAGTTAGAAGAGGTTCCTTCAGAGCTTATGCGTCCGAAAGCACCTAAGAGCGGTAAGAAAATCCTTCTTGAGCATATTACATTTATATGGAAACATATGTCATTCACAATGAAGGTTACTATGCGTAATCTGTTCCTGTATAAGAAGAGATTTCTTATGACTGTTGTAGGAATAGCAGGCTGCACGGCACTTATGACAGCAGGCTTTGGCATTAAGAACAGTATTGAAAGCCTTATACATAACCAGTACGGTGAGCTTATACATTATGACAGTGTTGCCACATTTACAGATGGGGTTACACAAGAGGATATGGATACTCTTGAAGGTGACCTGTCAGCAGACGGACACATTGATGATTTTCTGTTAAACTGTGGTTATTCTGATGATGTTAAGAGCAGTGAAGATACAGAGACAGCAGAATATGTCATAGTTGACGATAAGAATGCATTTAAAGATTATGTGACATTAAGAACAAGAAGAAAGCATAATGATGTGGTTCTTGGAGATTCAGGCGTTGTTATCACTGAAAAGCTCTCTAAAGATTTAGGAGTAAAGAAAGGCGATAAAATTACAGTAACATCATCTGCCGGAAAGCAGGCAGAGGCTGTTGTATCAAGCATTACAGAAATGTATGTTAATCATTATGTATATATAAGTACAGAATATTACAATGAACTTTTTGGAAATATTCCTAAACATAACAGAGTTCTTATTAAGATTAGCGGTGATATTAATGAAACAGAAAGCTACATGGGCGATGAATATCTTTCAAGAGATTATATTAAGGGGGTGAGCTTCCTTAATGCCAATGTGACAAGATTCGAGAATATGATTCAGTCGCTTGATCTGGTAACATGGGTGCTTATAATATCAGCAGGCCTGCTGGCATTCGTTGTGTTATATAATCTTACTAATGTTAATATATCAGAGAGAAGAAGAGAAATTGCAACAATTAAGGTTCTTGGTTTCTTTGACCCGGAGGTAGGCATGTATGTGTACCGTGAGAATATATTCCTGACACTAATCGGTGGAGTGTTCGGACTGTTCTTAGGAAGACTTCTTCATATATACATAATGCTTACTGTAGAGATGGATGCAATAATGTTTGGATATGCCATTAAGCCGGTATCATATATATATTCATATCTTATAACACTGATTTTCTCAGTTGTAGTTAATCTGGCCATGTATGGAAAGTTAAAGAAACTTCCTATGGTCGAATCTTTAAAGTCAGTAGAATAAAACGGACAGCCCTTTCATATATTGTGAAAAACAATAGTGAAGGGGCTTGTTTTTGTATGACGAATCACTCTATAAAATCCTCCCGGATGAATTAATTAAAGACATTGGAATATATGCAGGATTACAGCATGTCAGGGAAATACGCCTGCGTATAGGAAGACTGCCTGCTGCCATATGTGATAATGGAGAACATATGGGAACAAGACCTGTAGATGAACATATGATAACAAGAATACTGTCAATAGCAACTAAGTATTCATCTTATGCATATGAATCCTGCATGTCAAATGGATTTCTGACAATCAAAGGCGGACACAGAATAGGACTTGGCGGACAGGTTATATGGGAGAATGGCAGGGTAAAGAATTTCTCACATGTGACATTCCTGTGTATAAGAATTGCTAAACAGATGAAGGGCTGTGCTGATAATATAATGGATGAGCTTTTTAAAAGACGGGTTAAAGCACACTATTATAATATCACCGCCGGGCTTTGGAAAAACAACACTGCTTAGAGACATTATAAGACAGTTATCTGATATATATAGAAAAAATGTGGTTTTAATTGACGAACGATGTGAAATAGCGGCCTGTGTCAACGGAGTTCCATGTAATGATATTGGCTGCAGGACAGATGTTTTAGATGGCTGTAATAAACTTACAGGAGTATATATGGCTGTTCGCTCGCTGAGTCCTCAGGTTGTAGCAATGGATGAGATTGGTGGGGAAGATGATATTAAAGCTGTAAAATACTGCATTAAAAGTGGCTGCGCTGTAATAGGAACTGCACATGGAAGCGGTATATATGATACAGATGAAAGACTTGCAGGTCTTTTCGGAAAAAATGGATTTAAGAGAGCTGTAATTTTGGAAAAATGTGGGGAGGCAGGAAAATGTCTGGATATATAGGCGGGATATTAATACTTTCAGGCTGTTTTATGTATGGTCTTTCATACAGCCAGAGATTAAAGAACAGGATAATAATATTAAAAGACATGGTAAGAATGCTTTCCGTTATGAATAATCATATTGGATATTCACTTATAGATATGACACAGATATTTGAACGTCTTGGAGATTTTGATATGTGTTCATATGTCAGGGATTTTACCGGATACATATACGAAGCATTGAATAAATCGGACATTGATACATTTGCATTGATATGGAATGAGGCTGCTGATAAAGCATTTGCAGGAATACTTGGCAAAAGACAGCTGGAGATTATAAAAGAGGCAGGCTCTATAAGCACATTTATTGACAAGGACAGTCAGTTAAAACACATACAATCTGTTGTGTGTGAACTTAATGAGGAACTTGATGTGGTTAAGACTAATGCAGCAGGAAAGATGAAGGCGTATATCGTTACAGGAATATCAGCAGGACTTATACTTGTGATTGTACTTATATGAATCGGAGGTGAAGTATGGAGGTAAGCATAATATTCAAAATTGCAGCGGTAGGCATAGTTGTTTCAATACTTAACCAGATATTAAAGCATAATGGAAGAGATGACCAGGCAGCGCTTACTGCACTGGCAGGGCTTCTTATTGTCATATACTGGATATTACCTTATATACTTGAATTGTTTACTACCATGAAAAAGCTTTTTGAATTGTGATAGGGGTGGTACATATTAATGTGTTGTCGCTTTCGGGTGTGTGCAGTTACAGGTGTGATTCTTGCTCTGGTTTTGAAAAGTACAGGCTCTTCAATGGGGACTTTTGTGTCAGTTGTTCTGTGTGTAGGAACAGCAATGCTTGTATTTAACGGGCTTATATCCGTGTACACAAGAATCAATATGTTTACTGCCGGTATTAATCAGGAATATATAAAGCTGATAGTCAAAGTCATAGGTATATCGTATGTAACAGAAATATCATCAAATATATGTAAAGAAAATGGATTTGCAGCACTTGCGTCAGCTATGGAAATATACGCCAGAATTTCTGTTGCAGGCTTATGCATACCGGTTATAGTAACACTTTTTGAAATGGTTTCAGAGGGAATTGTCTGACTAAGAAAATAATTGCCTTTATGATAGTGTTTCTGGCGGCGCTCATCATACAGAAAACATATATATATGCACAGGATGAGGATACAGTTAATTATGATTCACTGACAGATGAAGCTGATTATAGTGAAATAGACAGTACGCTTGATGATTATGGCTGGAAGGGGCATCTTTTAAAGAACTTGTCAGGTCGGTTGCCAGTTCGGATACGGATATAGGCTTTAACTTTACCGAAACAGTTACCGAGGCAATTATTTCTAACAGAACAGTTCTGATACAGATATTATTTTTATCTATATGCGCAATGTTTCTTACTGTGCTTGATAAAAATGCATCTGATTCAGCGATGCTTTTTATATCATTCATTCTTATGACGCTGATAGTTGCGGTGTTTATTAATGCAGCAAGGACAGGCTATGAATGTGTTCAGATGTCGGTTGATATATACAAGGCACTCTGCCCGGTGTTTTTTCCGGCAGTTGCATATTCGTGTGGGGCATCAAGTGCTGCAGCATATTATGAGATAATTCTTTTTCTTATGTACATAGTTAATGTCCTTGTGAAAAATGTTCTTATGAGATGTAATTATGTATATATGATATTAGGCATGTTTGATACATTCAGTGAAAAAGATAAGTTCAACAAAATGTGCCAGCTTATAACAAAGATTATAAGACTGTCAGTAAAAGGAATGCTTATGTTTTTTCTGGGGCTTAACGGAATAAAAAGTCTGATACTACCATTAAGCGACTCACTTAAAATGTCCGTTTTATTCAAAGCTGTTTCTATGATTCCCGGCATTGGAAACAGTGCACAGACTGTATCTAAGACAATTGCAGGGTCTGCTGTGCTTGTCAAGAATTCTATTGGCGTGGCTGCGGTTATTGTTATGTCTGTAATAATAGGAATTCCTCTTCTTAAGCTTGTTGTCATGGCATTGTTATACCAGATTCTTGGAGCAGTATTGGAACCTGTGGCAGACAGCCGTATAGTCAAAGCTGTTCTTGTTCTGTCAGGAAGTCTTGAAAATATGATATATATGATTGCTGTCACAGTTGTTCTTATGTGCCTAACAATGGCAATTATATGCTTTGCAACTAATATTAATCTATATGTTTAAATGTGGTAATGTGCAATGACAGGTCTTATTAACTGGTTTAAAACAATATTTATTCTTGAAATTACAGGAGAGATTGCATTAAAGCTTGTGCCACCAAAGTATAAGGAATTCATAGCATTTGTAATGAAACTGATACTTGTAATGGCGATAATAATTCCGCTGCTTAATATTAAGAATGCAGATATAAGTGAGATTACGGATGGTATAAGTAATGGATTTAAAACATATTCTAAGGAGAACGATAATGTCTCACAGGCTTTATATAATACTTCAGACAAGAAAATGGCTGAAAAAATTATAAGTGAAGATATCAATAGCACTGCAGCTTCTTACGGTCTGGAAACTGTTTCTGTAAAATGCAGCTTCTCATCAGACATGACGGCGGTCAGTATGATAAATGTATATGTTAAAGAAAACAATATTGCAGGCAATGATAATGTTGACAGATTAAGAACAGATATAGCTGGAAGGTATGAAATATCTGTAGAACAGATAGATATCAGGGAGGCAGGCGAAAGTGGATAATGGTGGTAAAAATGAAGCATTTTTTACAGGATTACTGAATAAAACAAGGAAAGACAAAATATTTATAGTAATACTGGCAGGGATACTTATGATGGTGATTGCAATGCCAACTAAAAGTTCATCTGCAAAAAGTTATACAACAGGTCCGGTTATATCCACAGGGTCAGAAGATTATGAGAAAAATCTTGGCGAAGAACTACAGCAGATGCTTGAAAATACAGATGGAGTAGGCAAAGTAAAGGTCTTGGTAAAAACAAATGATGCAAAAGAGGTTACAGGTGTATTAGTAGTGTGTGAGGGAGGTGATGATAAAAATCTGGTTGCTTATATCACAGATGCGATAAATGGCCTTTTAGGTGTTCCTGTACATAAAATTAAAGTGATGAAAATGTCGGAATAATTTTTTGGAGGCAGTTTTGAAAAGAGTAAAAAAGAATCATATTATAATTACGGCACTTGCTATAATGATAGCTGCTGCCGGGTATATTAATTATGCGGGTGACCTTGATAATATAATTAAAGTTAAAGATAAAGAAAAGGCAGCTGCGGTTGTAGCTGACAATGTGTCAACAGACAGTAATGGGGCTGAGGCTGCTGACACAGATTTTACAGATGAGCCGGGAACTGTTATACTTACATCAGCAGGAGTTAAGTCAGAGGCTGTTGCAGCTGCTAAGTTAAACAGGGAACAGGTCAGAGCTTCAAGTATAGAGAATCTGAAAAGCATAGCTGATGATGCAGGTATTGCAGAGGATGCTAAGAAAGCAGCAGTTGAACAGCTTGCAAAGCTTGAGAACAATGCTGATAAAGAAACGGCAATAGAACTTTTGTTATCAGCTAAAGGCTTTGATTCATCGGTAGTTACAGTATCTGATACCAATGTGGATGCTGTTATTAATGTATCAGAGCTTTCAGATACAGATAAAGCACAGATTGAAGATATAATTAAAAGAAAAACTGGCTTTGCTGCGGATAAGATAACAATAAATATTTGCAATAATTAGTGTTTATGTTATAATCTTTTTAACTTTGAGTTAAATATGAATATATGGAGGACGGTTATGACAAAAGAGTTTGAAGATAGAGGTACAACTTATTCTATACATGAGAATGTTAATATTGGCGAAGTTAAGGTGGCTGATGAAGTTGTAGCTATTATTGCTGGTCTTGCTGCTACAGAGGTTGAAGGTGTTGACAGCCTTGGCGGTAATATTACTAGTGAAATCGTAAGCAAGCTTGGAATGAAGAATCTTTCCAAGGGTGTTAAGGTAACAGTTGAAGAGTCAAGTGTCCTTGTAGATATAACACTTAATCTTAAGTATGGAACACAGATACCAGCTGTTTCAGCTAAGGTTCAGGATAAGGTTAAGTCTGCAATAGAGACAATGACAGGACTTTCAGTTACAGAGGTCAACATTAAGGTTGCCAGTGTTAATGTAGAAAATTAAATTCAGGAGTTAAAAGATGACAAGATCTACAATGAGGGAGCATATTTTTAAGTTATTATTCAGAGCTCCTTTTATCGATAACAAAGATGAGTATGAAGAGCAGATTAATCTGTATTTTGCAGATGCAGATATGGTAGATGCTTCACATCTTAAGGAAGAAGAATATAATTACATCAAGGATAAGACATTAGCAATAGCAGAGCTTATACCTGAGCTTGATGAGAAAATCGATTCTGTATCTGAGGGATGGCCAACAAGCCGTCTAGGAAAGACAGAGCTTTCTATTATGAGACTTGCTGTGTATGAGATGCTTTATGATGAGGATATTCCTACTAATGTAGCGCTCAATGAAGCTGTTGAGCTTGCCAAGAAGTATGGCTCGGCTGACAGCACAGCAGCTTTTGTTAATGGTGTATTAGGCAAGTTAATTAAAGAGTAATGCAGTTTTTTGCATGTAAAGTGAGGATATATGGCTGGAGTATATACTGTAAAGCAGGTGAATTCCTATATTAAGAATATGTTTAAGCAGGATTTTCTGCTTAACTCGGTTTCTGTTAAGGGGGAGATATCTAATTGCAAGTATCATACCTCCGGTCATATTTATTTTACATTAAAAGATGCTGAGGCGGCACTTTCTGTCATTATGTTTGCAAGTCAGGCAGCAAAGCTTGCATTTAAGTTAAAAGATGGAATGTCAGTTGTAGTATCAGGAAGAGTTGATGTGTTTGATGCAGCGGGTAAATACCAGTTATATGCTAATACTGTGCAGCAGGAAGGTATTGGAGAACTGTACCAGAAGTTTGAACAGCTAAAACAATATTATGAGGATATGGGATATTTTGCTAAAGAATATAAAAGACCACTTCCTGCATTTACGAAAAAATTAGGAGTTGTTACATCTAAGACAGGTGCAGCAGTTCAGGATATTATGAACATTTCCAAAAGGCGTAACCCTTATATCCAGATTGTACTTTATCCTGCATATGTTCAGGGAGAACATGCAAAGCAGTCAATTGTAAGCGGAATTACCAGACTTGATAAGATGGGGCTTGACTGTATTATAGTAGGACGAGGCGGCGGTTCAATAGAAGATTTATGGGCTTTTAATGAACCTGAGGTTGTTGAGGCTGTGTTTAACGCTTCAACACCAGTAATATCAGCAGTAGGACATGAGACAGATTTTACACTCACTGATTTTGTAGCTGATATGAGAGCACCCACACCTTCTGCTGCGGCAGAGCTTGCTGTTACAGAGGTAGCGGCTGTTGAAAACAGGATATATGAATATGAAAGACGGTTAAAGCAGCAGATAATGTATTCGTTGTCTGCAAAAAAGAGACTATCTGGAAAGATTAAAGCTACAGATGGAATATCTTAACCCTGTCAATCAGATATATGATAAAAGACAGCGGCTTATGAATATGGAAGATAAGCTGAACATGTTAATAAAAAGATGTGCGGCTGAAAATAGAAACAGACTTCGTCTGTATGCTTCGAAACTTGAGGGGTTAAGTCCTTTGAAAAAGCTTGATATGGGCTATGGCTATATTGAGAATTCTGAAGGTAACAGAATTGTATCAGCCGGTCAGGTGTCGTCAGATGACGAGATTACAGTTTATCTTAAAGATGGAAGCATCAGATCTAAGGTTATTGAGGTAGGGGAAGCATGGCAAAAACATTAGAACAGTCATTTGAAAGACTTGAAGAAATAATTGCACAGATGGAAAAATCAGACACAACACTTGATGCATCATTTAAAATGTATCAGGAGGGGATGAAGCTTGTCGAAAGCTGTAATAACCAGCTTGACAAGGTTGAGAAACAAATCATAGTTTTGAATGATGATGGAGAACAGGACGATGAGTGATTTTAAGAATGAATTGGAACAGGAAGTAGAATTTATTAATGATTTAATATCAAGATATCTTCCTGATGAGACAGGACTTGATAAAAAAATAAGAGAAGCTATGAATTACAGCGTCAATGCAGGTGGCAAAAAAGAGTAAGACCAATGCTTATGCTTGAGGTGTATAAGTTGTGTGGAGGTGATGACTGTCAGGTTGTCTATCCATTTATGGCTGCTTTGGAATGTATTCATTCATATTCTCTTGTACATGATGATCTTCCGGCAATGGATAACGATGATTACAGAAGAGGAAGACTTACAACACATAAAGTATTTGGTGAAGATTTCGGAATACTTGCAGGAGACGGACTTCTTAATCTGGCATATGAGATTATGGCTGAAGCACTTATATCAGGTGAAGGAGATATGACGGCGAAAGCTAAAGCAATGGAAGTTATTGCAAGAAAAGCCGGAATAAAAGGAATGGTCGGTGGACAGGCTGTTGATGTTGAACTTACTGGAAAGGCATTATCTGATGAACAGCTTGATTTTATATTCAGATTAAAGACGGGAGCATTGATTGAAGCTGCATTTCTTGCAGGAGCATATCTTGCAGGCTGTGATGAGAAATCGGCTGACAGGTTATGCAGGGCAGCATCACTTATAGGATTTGCATTCCAGATAAGGGATGATATACTTGATGTGACAAGTTCGCTTCAGGAACTTGGTAAACCTGTATTTTCTGATGAAAAGAATAATAAAACAACATATGTTACTTTATACGGAATGGAAAAAGCCAAGGCAGATGTACAATCTATGTCTGATGAAGCTTTAGATATAATTAAGAGCGTGGGAAAGAATGAATTTTTAGAGGAAATTGTTCTTAACCTTATACACAGAAACAAATAAAGCAGGTGTGTTATGATTCTTGAAAAGATAAATAAACCAAATGATATAAAACAATTATCTCCAATTGAATATAATCAGCTTGCAGATGAAATCCGGAGATTTCTTATAGAAAAGATTAGTAAGACAGGTGGACATCTTGCATCTAATCTTGGCGTTGTAGAGCTTACGATGGCACTCCATCTGGCTTTTAATCTTCCACAGGATAAGCTGATATGGGATGTAGGACATCAGTCTTATACGCATAAGATTCTTACCGGAAGAAAGAATCAGTTTGACCAGTTAAGAAAGTTTGGTGGAATGAGTGGTTTCCCTAAAAGAAATGAAAGCCATTTTGATGCATTTGATACAGGACACAGCTCAACATCAATATCCGCGGGATTAGGACTTGTTAAAGCAAGGGATTTAAAGAATGAACATTACAGTGTCGTATCTGTTATAGGTGATGGTGCACTTACAGGTGGAATGGCCTATGAGGCACTTAATAATGCTTCTTCACTTAAGACTAATTTTATTATTGTGTTAAATGATAATACTATGTCAATAGCCAAGAATGTTGGCGGTGTACCACATATGCTTAGTAATATAAGGTCATCAGATTCATATTATGACCTTAAGGAAAATGTGACTAATACTCTGTATAAGCTTCCGGGTGGAGACCATATTGTAGAAAGAATCAAGAAGACCAAGAGTAATCTTAAGCAGATAATACTTCGGGACAAATGTTTGAATGTATGGGAATATCTTATCTTGGCCCGGTTAATGGACATGATATTGAGAAGCTTATTAAGGTGTTTCATGTTGCTAAACGAATTAACGGTGCAGTTATCATCCATGTTGTAACACATAAAGGACATGGATATAAACCTGCAGAGCGTAATCCGGCTAAGTTTCATGGAATAGGACCATTTGATATTGTAACAGGAAAAGAATTGAAATCATCTGATAAGCCAACTTATTCTGATGTGTTTTCGGAAAAAATATGCCAGCTTGCCAAAAGGATAAGTCAATTGTTGCAGTTACTGCAGCAATGCCTGATGGAACAGGACTTAATAAATTCTCCAAGTGGTTTCCTGACAGATTCTTTGATGTTGGAATCGCAGAAGAGCATGCTGTTACGTTTTCGGCTGGAATGGCAGCAGGTGGATTAAAGCCTGTATTTGCTGTGTATTCTTCATTTTTACAAAGAGCTTATGACCAGATACTTCACGATGTATGTATCCAGCATCTTCATGTGGTATTTGCAATTGACAGGGCAGGGCTTGTTGGAAGTGATGGTGAGACACATCAGGGTATATTCGACCTTTCATTTCTGACTTCAATTCCAAACATGACTGTTATGGCACCTAAGAATGGCAGTGAACTTTCAGCAATGCTTGAATTCGCTCTGCTTAACTTTAATTCTCCGATTGCAATAAGATATCCAAGAGGTCAGGCGTATGATGGTCTTGAAGAGCATAATGCACCAATCCGGTACGGAAAAGCCGAGATGATTATTGAAGAGTCTGACATTGCACTTGTTGCAGCGGGCAATATGCTTATTACGGCACAGGCAGTCAGAGTAAAAAGCTTAAAGAAAAGGGTTATAATATAACAATTGTCAATGAGCGTTTTATTAAGCCGGTTGATACTGATATGCTGGACAGATTATCAGAGTCGCACAGACTTATAGTTACTATGGAAGAAAATGTTTTGTCAGGTGGCTTTGGTGAAGCGGTCTGTCAATATTATGATGATACATGCAATGACATAGATGTACTTAATATTGCACTGCCAGATGATTATGTTGAACATGGCAATGTTGATATTCTGCGACGGGAATCAGGTGTTGACAGAGACAGTATTATTGCGAAGGTGCTTAACAGATGGGCAAATGTATTGAATAAGGATAAGAAAAATGAGTAAAGAAAGATTAGATGTTTTATTAGTTAATAAAGGGCTTGCAACTTCAAGAGAGAAGGCAAAAAGCTATTATTATGTCTGGTAATGTATATGTTGACGGACAGAAGGAAGACAAGGCAGGTCAGTCATTTCCTGACACTGCAGTGATAGAGGTCCGTGGAACAACTCTTAAGTATGTTAGCCGTGGTGGTCTTAAGCTTGAGAAAGCTATGCAGAATTTTGATGTGACGCTTGAAGGCAAGATATGTATGGATGTAGGTTCATCAACGGGTGGATTCACTGACTGCATGCTTCAGAACGGTGCAATTAAAGTCTATGCTGTCGATGTAGGACATGGACAGCTTGACTGGAAGTTGCGCAATGATGAGAGAGTTGTATGCATGGAAAAAACTAATATCCGTTATGTAACCCCTGATGATGTTGCGGACAGAATACAGTTTTCAAGTATAGATGTATCATTTATCTCACTTACTAAGGTACTTACTCCAGTAAGAAATCTTCTTACAGATGATGGCCAGATAGTGTGTCTTATCAAGCCACAGTTTGAGGCAGGACGTGAGAAGGTAGGAAAGCATGGCGTTGTAAGAGATAAAGATGTTCATATAGAAGTAATCAATAAGGTAATTGATTATGCAATGTCAATAGGATTTGAAATCCTTAATCTTGAGTTCAGTCCTGTTAAGGGACCTGAGGGGAATATTGAGTATCTGCTGCATTTGCAGAAAATTGCAGAACCACAGATAAAGGAAATTCCATTTATTGTAGAAAATGTAGTTGAAAAAGCTCACGAAGTATTGTAATATATATTTAATTCTTTTCGTATACTAAATGAGGTTCAGCATGAAATATTTTTATATTGTTACTAACAGGTTTAAAGATCCTGATGGTGTTAATACAAGAAAGATTGCACATTTTTACGCTCAAAAGGAGCTGAATGTGTATGCCAGATAGAACAGGAACAGGCATTTAATAAAACAGGTTCATACAGTGATGTAAGACTGGTTCCTGATAATACTGAATGTGTTATTGTTCTTGGAGGTGATGGTACACTTATTCAGGCATCAAGGGAGTTGTCTGAGAAGGATATTCCTTTTATAGGCGTTAACATCGGAACTCTTGGTTATCTTACAGACACAGATATGTCAAGCTTTGAGGAGACATTAGAGAGTCTTCTTAGAGATGATTATGAGATTGACAGACGCATGATGCTTGATGGATGTATATATCGCGGTGAAGAACGCATTTTTTCTGATATGGCACTTAATGATGTTGTTATTAACAGAAATGGTGCCTTAAGAATTATTGATTTTGATATATATGTCAATGGCGAGTATCTTAATACATATTCGGCTGACGGGGTAATTGTTTCGACCGCAACAGGATCGACAGCGTACAGTCTGTCAGCAGGAGGACCTATAATACAGCCGACAGCAAGACTTATAATGGTGACACCTATATGTCCGCATTCACTTAATCAGAGAAGTATTATATTTGCTGCCGATGATGAGATTATGATTGAGATGAAGGATAATAAAAGCTCATCAGGAAGAATGACGGGTTCTCTTAAGAATGACAGCGCAAGAGTTGCCACATTTGATGGAGAAAGCTTCTGTGAAGTTGTAACGGGAGACAGAATTGTTATTACGCAGTCAGAGCGTATATCAAGATTTGTCAAGACAAGCAGAATTTCATTCTTAGAGAGAATAAGGAACAAAATGTAGTTGGGGATAATTATGAAAACAGACAGACATAAAAAGATATTAGAAGTAATTGACAGATACGAAGTTGGAACACAGGAGGAGCTGGCAAAGATTCTGAACGATGAAGGCTATAATGTTACGCAGGCTACTGTTTCAAGAGATATAAGAGAACTTAATCTGTCAAAAGTTTCTGTGGATGGTAAGAGAACAAGGTATGCAACACTTTCAAAGGACAAACCTGTTGCAAGTGATAAATTTTTAACGGTTCTTAAAGAAGGCTTTGTATCAATGGATATGGCACAGAATATCCTCGTTATAAAGACTGTATCGGGAATGGCAAGCGCTGTCTGTGCAGCAATAGATGCACTGGAATGGAATGAGATTGTAGGTTCGATTGCAGGAGATGACACAATCATGTGTGCAGTAAGGACAGTTAATGATACTTTGCTTGTTATGAACAAGATTAAGAAACTTATTAAGAACAATTAATAGACAGAATTGAAAGGCAGGATATGTTAGTTAATTTACATGTTAAGAATCTTGCACTTATAGAAGAAGAAAATATTGATTTTGATGAAGGACTTAATATACTTTCTGGTGAAACCGGTGCAGGTAAATCTATTATTCTTGGTTCTATTAATGCTGCATTAGGAAGGAAGACATCACCTGATTTTATAAGGTCAGGATGTGAATATGGACTTTCAGAGATAACATTTGCAATACCAGAAGATAAGATTGAACGAATCAAAGAACTGGGGGTTATATCATGCGATGATGGTGAACTTGTTATTTCGAGGAAAATTATGGCAAATCGTTCGCAGATTAAGGTTAACGGACAGTCTTTTACATCAGCCCAGACAAGAGTTCTTGCACATGAACTGATTGATATTCACGGACAGCATGATAACCAGCTTCTTATGGATGAGAGTAATCATTTGTCTGTAATTGATGATTATGATAACAGTATTAATCCACTTCTTGATTCGTATAAAGAATGCTATAAGGAATATACTATATGCAAAAAAGCATATGAAAGTCTTTCTGGTGATGATGAATCAAGGATTAAAGAGATGGCTTTTCTTCAATATGAAATCAATGAGCTTGAATCAGCTGCTTTAAAACCTGGAGAAGATGAACAGATTGAAGCTGATTACCGGAGAATGAGTAACTTCCAGAAGATTGCAGGAAATCTTTCTGAGGTGTCGATGCTGCTTTCAGAAGGTGACAATAATCTTAGTGATATGGCAGGAGCTGCATTAAAGAATATGATAGCTGCAAGCGAATATGATGAATCTTTGAAAGATGACTGTGATATTCTGGCTGATATTGAGAATCTTATATCAGATGTGGCTCATAACCTTTCATCTTATATGGATGATTTTACATTTGACCAGTCTGAATTCAATATACTTGAAGAAAGACTTGATATGATTAATTCTCTTAAGATGAAATATGGCAAGTCGATTGAAGATATATTATCTGTTCTTGATGATAAGAAACAGAAGTTATCTGAATATGAGAATTATGATGAAGTTGTTGCTGCAAGAAAAGCTGAATATGATAGAGCTTATAAAAAACTTATGAATGCGGCTTCTCTTTTAAGCAGCCAGAGAAAGAAAACAGCACTAAATTTTTCGCAGGATATAATAAATGCCTTAAAACAGCTTAATTTTCTTGATGTAAGATTTGAAGCTGAATTTGAAGAGAAAAATCCTGATTCAACCGGAACTGACAATGTCAGGTTTATGATATCAACTAATCCGGGTGAAGATATGAAGCCTCTTGCAAAGATTGCATCAGGTGGAGAATTGTCAAGAATCATGCTTGCTATTAAAAGTGTAATGGCAGAGACAGATGTATCCAAAACACTGATATTTGATGAGATTGATGCAGGAATCAGCGGAAAGACGGCACAGCTTGTTGCAGAGAAGTTAAATACACTCTCAAAAAACTCATCAGATAATATGCATTACCCATCTGCCTCAGATTGCGGCAATGGCTGATAATCACTATGTTATTGAGAAGTCTACTAAAGATAATCGGACAATAAGTAACATAACAAAGCTTTCATATGATGAAAGTATAGGTGAGTTAGCAAGAATGCTTGGCGGTTCAAGTATTACAGATGCAGTTGTGTCTAATGCAAAAGAACTTAAGAATATGGCACAGACGGCAAAAAATAATTAAATACATTTTAACTGAATTTACAGTAATACCCTTTTTAAAAGTATTTCATTGGTCAATACTAATCTTAGAAGGATGGTGGATTGATATGAAGAATTTTAAAAAAGGGTTAATTTATGCCGGGGTTCTGGCATTTTGCATAGGTTTTGGAGCTTATATATACTGTAATTCAATTAAGAAAAAGATTCCAGATAAGCTATATATATATAAGCAGGATAAGGCTGTTTTTTCTATGGACATACCTGTTGTTGGTACTGTATATGACAGCAGTAATAATATATGTGCCGATAATATTGATTTTGGAAAGCAGGTTACAATCCAGTCGGGAAATACCGGTCAGTATTATGTGGATTATAAGCTTTTTGGACTGCTTTCTGTCGCAAGGACACATATGGAGGTAGTCGATGAAAAATACATTTATTCTGGTGGTTTTCAGGTAGGTATATATCTTAAATGTAATGGAGTATATGTTGTTAATACAGAGACAATATGCACATATGATGGGCAGAATGTTGTTCCTGCCAAAGGAAAGATTAATAAAGGTGATTATATAATTAAAGTTAATGGTTCTCAGACAGATACGAAAGAACAGCTTTTACAGGCGGTGTCAGAATCGGCGGGAAATAGTATGGACATAACTGTCAGGCGGGATGGTCAGGAAATTGAAGAGCAGATTATACCTGTGAAAAATGTTGCAGGAGAATACAAAATCGGAATCTGGGTTAAAGATGATACACAGGGTGTTGGAACTGTTACTTATGTGTGTGAAGATGGCACATTTGCCGCATTAGGACATGGAATATCAGATAACGAAACAGGGAAGGTACTTGATATAAAAGATGGCATGATATACAGAACAAGGATTCTGTCTATTGTACCTGGAAAAAATGGAGAGCCGGGAGAGCTTCTTGGTACTATTGATTATAGAGAGGACAACATAGGAAGTATAAGATGTAATACTGATAAAGGCATATACGGTGAAAATGCGTACTCTTTATATAAGGAGTATTCACCTGAACTGATGAAAGCAGCCGGGTCATATGAAGCTTCAAAAGGAACAGCATATGTAAGGTTTTATAACAATGGCAGTTTTCATGATTATGAAATTGATATAACAGATTTAAAGTATGGCGATTCTAAGAATATAACATTTAAAGTAACATCAGGAGAGCTTCTCAAGCTGACTAATGGAATTGTTCAGGGGATGAGTGGAAGCCCGATTATTCAGAATGGAAAGATAATTGGGGCGGTCACACATGTATTTGTTGATGATTCTACTTGCGGATATGGTATATTTATTGATAGAATGCTTGATAAAGACTAAAAGAAACTAACAAAGAAAAGGATTATAATACGATGGAAAGAGAGAAATTTGGCAGCAGACTTGGATTCATACTTATAAGTGCAGGCTGCGCAATCGGAATTGGAAATGTATGGCGTTTTCCATATGTTGCAGGCAATAATGGAGGTGGAATATTTGTTTTATTATATATGTTATTCCTTCTTATGTTTGGAATTCCTGTACTATCAATGGAACTTGCAATGGGAAGAGCTTCTAAAAGCAGCATAATAAGGGCGTATCATGAACTGGAGCGACCTGGACAGAAGTGGCATATTCATGGATATCTTGGGATGATAGGCAATTATATACTTTTATTCTTCTATACAACTGTTTCAGGATGGATGTTAGGATATTTTATTAAGTATGTAACTGGTGATATCACTAAAAATACTGACAGTTCGCAGATGTTTGCAGATGTAACTGCTAATCCATGGATAATGTTTGTATGGATGGCAGTGATAGTTCTTATTGCGGTTATTGTCTGCAGTATGGGACTCCAGAATGGTGTTGAGAAGATTACAAAATATATGATGCTTATTCTTCTTGGACTTATTGTTGTTCTTGCTATCCACAGTCTTACGCTTGATGGTGCCGGAAAGGGAATGCAATATTTTCTTGTTCCTGATATGGATAAGATAAAAGAGGTTGGTCTTGGAAATATTATTATTGAGGCAATGAGGCAGGCTTTTTTTTACTTTAAGTGTGGGAATGGGCTCAATGATGATATTTGGAAGCTATATTGGGAAAGAACGAGCACTTGTAGGAGAGGGAATACAGATTACATTACTTGACACATTTGTTGCAATTATGTCAGGAGTTATCATATTTCCAGCATGTATGTCATATAATATACCAACAGACAGTGGTCCAAGCCTTATATTTGTCACACTTCCAAAGGTGTTCGAACATATGTCAGGTGGAAGATTCTGGGGCGCAATGTTTTTCCTTTTTATGACATTTGCGGCATTATCCACAGTTATTGCTGTTCTGGAGAACATTATTGCATGCAATATGGAAGCTTTTGGATGGAACCGTAAGAAAGCAGGTGTAATTAACCTGTTTATTATAATTATCATGAGTATCCCATGCATTCTTGGGTTCAATGTATTAAGCGGATTTACACCGCTTGGCGCTGGAACTAATGTGCTTGATTTGGAAGATTTTCTTGTAAGCAGTCTTATTCTTCCTATAGGAAGCCTTGTTATACTTCTATTCTGTACGACTAAGCTTGGCTGGGGATATGATAATTATATGAATGAAGTTAATACAGGAAAGGGTATCGGCATGCCTAAGATTTTTAAGTTTTATCTTAAATATATCCTGCCTCTGATTATTTGATTCATTATTATTGATGGTTTGATTTAATAAACAAAAACTGTGTCGAATTTTGTCGAATGCTGAGATATCTTGCGATAAAAAGTGCTTGCAGACTGCTGCTGTAAAAACTATACTAACTATTGTGAAGTTGAAAAATGTCGGATTATTTAATTTTCACATTATGAAAGGGCTTGAATGTATGGAGAGGACTAAAATAGCTATCGCAGATGATAATCAGAGTATTCTGGAGGCATTAAGGAGTGTAATTGATGAGGAAGATGACATGAGAATTGTTGGAACGGCTGATAATGGTGCAGATACCGTGAAAATGATTCATGAGAGCCAGCCGGATGTTGTTTTACTTGATCTTATAATGCCTGGGATAGATGGAATTACTGTTATGGAAAAAGTAAGGGCAGACAAAACGTTAGATTCAAAGCCAGACTTTATTGTAATAAGCGCTATAGGCAGAGACAGTGTAACTGAGGATGCATTTAATATGGGAGCAGCATATTACATAATGAAACCATTTGACAATGAGGTGCTGGTTAACAGAATACGATACATAAGAAATCAGCATGACAAAGTAAGTGTAAAAACAGTGCCAAGAGAACCGGTTTCTATTACAGACAGAAATCTTGAGACAGATATAACAAATATAATTCATGATATCGGGATTCCGGCACATATTAAAGGCTATCAGTATCTTAGGGATTCAATTACTTTATCAGTAAAGGATGCAGAAATTATAAACAGTGTTACAAAAGTACTTTATCCAACTATTGCAAGAAAATACGAAACTACACCCAGCAGGGTAGAGAGAGCTATAAGACATGCAATTGAAGTTGCATGGAATCGTGGTAATACAGATACACTGAATGATCTGTTTGGGTATACTATTAACTGTGGCAAAGGAAAGCCAACCAATTCAGAATTCATCGCATTGATTTCGGATAAAATCCGTCTGCAGTACAATATTAGATAATATTTAATATAAAAATGTTCACATATTTTTCATGTATATTTAATTGTAAAGCCTTGATAAATAGCAGCGTTTATATTATAATTACAAAATCGTAAACGATTTTTAACAATTTTGTAATAATTATTTTAGTTGAGGTTATATATGCGTAAGAGAATATTTAAAGGTTTTGCAGCCGTGTTATTATCATCTACATTAACTGTATCCACAGTATTTGCTGTATTTGCAGATGACGTTGATAAGTTAAAGCAGCAGAAGCAACAGACACAACAGGAATTGGATAATCTTCAGGATCAGTGGGCTTATCTGTTACAACAGATGGATGATCTGGAACTTAAGATGGCTAATAAATCTGATGAAATAGATGCAGCTAATGTAAAACTTGAAGAGGCAGAGAAGATTCAGTCAGCACAATATGAGGATATGAAGCTTCGTATCAAGTATATGTATGAAGATCAGTCTGTATCATTAGCTGAAGTTTTTCTTACTTCATCAGACATGAGTACAATGCTTAACAAAGCAGTGTATATGCAGGAAGTTTATAATTATGACAGAAACAAGCTTGATGAAATGGCTCAGACTGCTAGTGAAATTAAGGAACTCAAGGAAAAACTTGAAAGTGATAAGCAGGAACTTGATGAAGCACAGACACAGCTTACTGAGAAACAGGCATTGCTTTATAGTACTATTCAGGAAACACAGGCTAAGGCTGATGATGTAAACAGCCAGCTTGAATCAGCTGTTAAGAAAGCGGCAGAAGTTGCGGCTAAGAAAGAACAGGAACGTCAGGCAGCAGCGGCGAAACAGAACCAGCAGATTAATACAACAGTTACACCGGCAAAGGGTGATTCATCTGTAGCAAGTGGTGTTGTTTCACTTGCATATTCACTTCTTGGAGTTCCATATGTAAGCGGTGGAAGTTCACCATCAGGTTTTGACTGCTCAGGATTTACTTCTTATCTGTTCAGACAGTATGGAATTAGTATTTCAAGATCATCAAGTGCCCAGGCATATGGTGGTACAGCGGTTAACGGACTTGCCAATGCACAGCCTGGCGATGTTATATGTTATCCGGGACATGTTGGATTATATGTAGGTGGGGGACAGATGATTCATGCTAATGTTCCAGGCGGTTCAGTAAGGCTTGTTGGTGTTAATTCAATAGGTATGAGTGTAATTGCTATAAGACGTTACTGGTAATATTATAATATATGTGATATAATGAGTGCAGTTTTACAAGGACTGCACTTATTTTTTTTTATAAATGCATGAAGAGTATGGGATTATAATTAAGAAGAAATGAGGACTAATGTATGAAAAATGTATTGTTGATTGCATCAGAGGCTGTACCATTTATTAAGACCGGCGGACTTGCTGACGTTGCAGGTTCACTTCCTAAGTATTTTGACAAGACTAAGTTTGATGTAAGGGTAATGATACCTAAGTATACATGTATACCTTGGGAGTATCGTGAAAAGATGGTTTATAAGACACATTTTTACATAGATCTTGCATGGAGAACACAGTATGTAGGTGTTTTTGAATTAGAGTGGAATGGTGTGACATTTTACTTTATTGATAATGAATTCTATTTTGGTGGTAATAAGCCATACAGCTGGATTCATGAAGATATTGAGAAGTTTGCATTCTTTAGCAAGGCTGCACTTTCAGCTCTTCCTGTGCTTGGCTTCAGACCAGACATAATTCATTGTAATGACTGGCAGACAGGACTTATTCCTGTATATCTCAAAGAAAGATTTTCACAGGGAGAATTTTATCAGGGAATTAAGTCAATTATAACAATACATAATCTCAAGTTTCAGGGAATATGGGACATTAAAAAAGTTAAAGACATTACAGGACTTCCAGATGAATATTTTACATCAGATAAGCTTGAAGCCTATGATGATGCTAATTACTTAAAAGGTGGTATTGTATATGCTGACAGGGTTACAACTGTAAGTGAAACTTATGCAGAAGAGATAAAGACACCGTTTTATGGTGAGAATCTTGATGGCCTTATGAGAGCAAGATCTAATGTTTTATCTGGTATTGTTAATGGTATTGATTATGATGAATATAACCCAGAGACAGATAAGAGAATTTACAACAACTATAATCAGGTAACCTTTAGAAAAGAAAAGTGGAAGAACAAGGTTGCACTTCAGAAAGAACTTGGACTTACAGAGGATAAAGGTAAATTCATGATTGGGCTTGTATCGAGACTTACAGATCAGAAGGGACTTGATCTTGTGGCATATGTCATGGATCAGATTTGTGCGGAGGATGTACAGCTTGTTGTTCTTGGTACCGGTGAAGAGAGATATGAGAATATGTTCAGACATTATGACTGGAAATATAATGACAGAGTATCAGCTAATATATATTATTCAGAAGATATGTCACATAAGGTATATGCAGCCTGTGATGCATTCCTTATGCCGTCATTATTCGAACCTTGCGGTCTTTCTCAGCTAATGAGCCTTAGATATGGAACAGTTCCTATAGTAAGAGAAACAGGTGGCCTTAAGGATACTGTAGAGCCATATAACGAATATGAAGGTAAGGGAACAGGATTTTCTTTTGCTAATTATAATGCACATGAGATGCTTGGTATTGTTAATTATGCTAAGGATGTATATTACAATCATAAGAGAGAGTGGAATAAGATTGTTGACAGGGGAATGAAGACAGACTTCTCATGGAACAGTTCAGCTAGAAAGTATGAAGAACTTTATAATTCACTTTAATTAAGTGACAGTTTTGTATTTAACGGTGATTTTCTATAAAAGAAAAAGGAAGCTGCGATAAAAGCAACTTCCTTTTTTAATGCAGGTGGCGGGACTTGAACCCGCACGATGTTGCCACCGGCAGATTTTGAGTCTGCTGCGTCTGCCATTCCGCCACACCTCCGCGACTTTGATAGTTTATCATAATAAATCTTAAAAATCAAGTAAAAGAATACTTGCGTACATAATAAATTTCGAATATTATTTTATTATTGTATTATAATCCTTTTATGGAGGCGTTTATGGATAACTGTAAGGAAATCCAGAGCAGGATAGAAAGCTTTGAACATGGCAATCTGTCACTTAAAGATGAAGAAGCATTTACCAATCATATTCTTAACTGTGCAGACTGTCGTGAAGAGATGGAGATATATTATATAATTTTATATGGATTAGAAGATGATAGTGAGAAAAGAACAGAGAACAGCAGATATAGTGCATATTTAGATGCATTTGATTTTACAGGGCTGGTTGAGCAGAAGCTTAAGGACAGTGAGGCTAAATGTTTGTTTTTAAGACAATGGACTCATTTTACCAGGGTAAGATATATTTTTGTTTCTACAGTTATGGTTCTTACAGCATTGCTTCTTATCATTATTAAATTCTTTTAAAGATGGGAGATTGTTATGGGTGAAAAACTTATATTAATAGATGGACACAGCATATTAAATAGGGCATTTTACGGAGTTCCTGACCTTACTAATGCAGAAGGCATACATACCAATGCTATGTATGGCTTTCTTAATATTTTATTTAAATTTCTTGATGAAGAAAAGCCCGACTATATTACGGTTGCATTTGATTTATCTGCACCGACATTCAGACATAAGGCATTTGATGGATATAAAGGGACAAGAAAGCCTATGCAGCCAGAACTAAAGCAGCAGGTTCCTCTTATGAAGGAGCTGCTTAAAGCAATGAATATTACAGTTGTCGAGCAGGAGGGATACGAAGCAGATGATATTCTAGGTACAATTGCGAAGGAAAGTGCTGCGAAAGGAATAGATGTATCAATTGTTTCAGGTGACAGAGATTTGCTTCAGCTGGCAGATGAGCATATTAAGATAAGAATACCAAAGACAAAGAAAGGTGTAACAGAGGTTGAAGATTATTATCCATCAGATGTATTTAATCTGTATGGAGTTACTCCTCATGAATTTATAGATGTTAAAGCCCTTATGGGGGATACATCTGATAATATACCGGGAGCACCGGGGATAGGACCTAAGACAGCGTCTGCCATTATTCGGGAATATCATAGTCTTGATAATGTTTTTGAACATCTTTGCGAGTTGAAGCCGCCTAAAGCAAAAACATCAATAACTGAGAATATCGAGCAGATTAAGATGAGCAGATTCTTGTCAGAGATTAAAATCGATGTTCCGATTGATTATAAAGTTGAAGATTCTAAAGCAGGTGATTTCTTTAATGAGAATTCATATGAACTTTTAAGAAGTATAATTTTAAAAATATGCTAAAGAAGTTTGAGAACACAGATATAATTGCTAAAGATCCTGAATGTTATGCATATTTCAAGAAGATATCTGCTTTTCCTGAGGTTGAAAATGTATTTAACAAAGCAATGGATATAGCAGGTGGAATTGAAAAATCGGACTTTCTATTGTAAGAGAAAGTGAACTGACTGCAGTTGAATAACACTATCAGATACAGAAATATATTATATTCCGGTATCGGGCTTTGTTACAGAGAGTTATCTTGCAGACCGTCTGTCAGATGTTGTAAGCGTGGCTTCTAACAGAAATATAGCATCTGCCAATATTAAAGATTATCTTGATATATTTGAAAAAGACAAGATAAATGGCTATCCGCTTGTTTCAGAAAAAGCATTTATTGATACTGCAATTGCGGCATATCTGCTTCATCCAAGTAACGAAAGTTATGATTATGAAAGTCTTGGAAGAGAGTTTTTATCATTAACATATCCTTCAAAAACAGAACTTCTGGGTAAATTGTCAATTAATAAGGCAGTAAATGAAGCGGAAGACAATCTTATTAAGTATGCATGTCTTTCATCATATGCTTATTACAAATGTGCTGATAAAATTACAGAACAGTTAAAGAGTGAGAATATGTATGAGCTTTTTGAAACTATAGAAATGCCCCTTATATTTGTTCTTTTTGATATGCAGCAGCAGGGCATAAGTGTTGATAAAAAGGCACTTGTTGATTATTCTAAGGTACTTGGCACTAAGATTTTGGTTCTTGAGAAAGAGATATATGAAGCAGCAGGCGAAGAGTTCAATATCAATTCACCAAAGCAGCTTGGTGTAATACTTTTTGAAAAGCTTGGAATGCCTAACGGAAAGAAGACAAAGAGTGGCTATTCAACAGCCGCAGATGTACTTGAAAAGCTTGCACCTGATTATCCGGTTGTAAGTAAGATTCTTGAATACAGACAGTTATCAAAGCTTAAATCAACTTATGCTGACGGTCTTACACAGTATATATCAGAAGATGGAAGAATTCATGGTACATTTAACCAGACAATTACAGCAACAGGAAGGATAAGCAGTACAGATCCTAATCTTCAGAATATTCCTATAAGAATGGAGATGGGTAAGGCTATAAGAAAGGTATTTGTTCCAAAGAATGGCTTTGTATTCTTGGATGCCGACTACTCTCAGATAGAGTTAAGAATTCTTGCTCATATGTCAGGGGATGAGAAGCTCATTGAGGCGTATAATTCATCAGCAGATATCCACAGAGCAACGGCGGCACAGGTCTTTGGCGTACCGCTCGATGAGGTTACTGATGAACAGAGAAGAAATGCCAAGGCAGTTAATTTCGGCATTATCTATGGAATGAGTTCATTTGGATTAAGTCAGGATCTTAGTATTTCAAGAAAAGAAGCTAAAGAATATATTGAAAGATATTTTGCAAGCTATCCAACTATCAAGACATTTATTGACGGACTCGTAAGTGATGCCAAAGAAAAAGGATATTCACTTACAATGTACAATAGAAGAAGAGAAATTCCAGAGATTAAATCTTCTAATTTCATGCAGCGTTCTTTTGGAGAGAGAGTTGCCATGAATGCACCGATTCAGGGAACTGCAGCTGATATTATAAAGCTGGCAATGATTAATGTATATAATGCACTTAAGGAGCATAATCTCAGGTCAAGACTTATATTGCAGGTTCATGATGAGCTTCTTGTTGAGACGGCAGAGGATGAGGTTGAAACTGTAAAGCAGATTATGCTTGATGGAATGAAGAATGCAGTAAGCCTTAAAGTTCCTCTTGAGGTAGATTTAAAGGAAGGAAAAGACTGGCTGAGGCACACTAATGAAAGTTATTGGAATCACAGGTGGTGTAGGAGCAGGAAAATCTTCTGTTCTTGCACTACTTAAAGAAATGTGTTCCTGCGACATTATACAGGCAGACCTTGTTGCAAGAAATATATACCACTCAGGTAATATTGGATTTAAAAAGGTCGTTGATATATTCGGGGAGCAGATTGTAGGAGAAGATGGAGAGATAAACAGACCTCTTTCTCGCAGATATTATATTTAAGAACCCTAATAAGAGAATCGTTCTTAACAGCATAATTCATCCTCTTTAAAACAAGAGATTATTAATCAGATTAATAATCATAAGATAGCAGGTGATGTTGATTACTGTTTTGTTGAGGCAGCACTGCTTATTGAAGATCACTATGATATATTCATGGATGAGATATGGTATATATATGTTTCGGAAGATGAGAGAAGAAAAAGACTTGCTGCTTCAAGAGGCTATTCTGATGAAAAGATATCAGACATATTTAAAAGCCAGCTATCTGATGATGAGTTCAGAAAGCATGCAGATAAAGTGATTAATAATGGCGCAGATATTGAAAAAACACGCGCCCAGCTTGAGATTATACTTGGAATATGATACATTATACATAATTTGTTTATTCTAGAGGTAGGGTATGGATAATACACAGTCAAGAAATGAGACCCTTGTTTTTGGTCTTGATATAGGAACAAGAAGTATTGTCGGTGTTGTGGGATACATGGAAAGGAACCGTTTTAAAGTTATTGCAATGGCTGAGCAGAAGCATGAAACCAGAGCAATGCTTGATGGTCAGATTCATGATATCTATAAAGTTGGCGATACAATCAGAAAAGTTAAGAATTCTCTTGAGAATCAGCTAGAAAGGGAACTTTCAGATGTATGCATTGCTGCTGCCGGACGAGTTCTTAAAACTGTTAATTCGTCTGCTGAGTATGAATTTGAAGAAGAAACACGGGTTACACAGGAACATATCTATTCACTTAATCTTCTGGCAGTTGAGAATGCACATAATAAGATTAACGAAAAAGAAGATAAAGCAAGATTTTATTGTGTCGGAAACACCCTATAAGATATCAGCTTAACGGCTATGATATTAATAATCTTGAGGGGCATAAGGCTTCTAAGATTTCAGTTGAACTTATTGCTACATTTTTGCCGGAAGAGGTAGTTGATGGACTTTATGAAGCTGTTGAATATGCCGGACTTAATGTTGCAAGTCTTACATTAGAGCCTATAGCAGCCATGAATATAGCAATTCCTGAGCAGTACAGGCTTCTTAACATAGGGCTTGTTGATGTAGGTGCAGGAACATCAGATAGCTGGCTTACAAAGGATGGCTGTATAATTGCTTATGGCATGATACCTTGCGCAGGTGATGAGATAACAGAGTGTATCGCAAAAACTTACCTTGTTGATTTTAATACTGCTGAAAAGATTAAAATGTCTGCAAGTACTAAGAAAAAAAGGACTTGTAACATTTAAAAGATATCATGGGTATTACGCAGAAGGTAGATGCACTTGAAATAAGAAATGCAGCAGCTGATGTTGTGAATGCGATGGCAAAGGATGTTGCGGAAAAGATTATTGAGCTTAATGGCGATAAGCCTGTAAATGCTGTGTTTGTTGTCGGCGGTGGTGGCAAGATACCAGGTTATACAGAAAGAGTTGCCGATTGTCTTGGAATACCGCACCAGAGAGTTGCGGTAAGAGGTGAAGAGGTTCTAACTGCAGTTGATTTTCAGGTTGACAATTTCAAGAAGGATTCATTATATGTAACGCCTGTCGGTATATGCACTAATTATTATACGCAAAAGAACAATTTTGTATTTGTTACTGTTAATAAAGAACGAATAAAGCTCTATGATACAAGTAATCTTACAGTTGTAGATGCTGTCATGCAGATTGGCTTCCCTAATGAAAAAGCTTTTCCCAAGAAGAGGGCAGAGATTAACTTTACTGTTAATGGAAAGTCAAGACTTGTAAGGGGAAGTGCCGGGGAAGGCGCAGTTGTTACGCTTAATGGAAGACCGGCTAATCTTCATACTCCGATTGAACAGAATGATATAATAGTTGTAACGGAATCTACAGTAGGAGAACCGGCAAGCATAACAATAGGACAGCTTGAAGAGTTTAATTCCCAGATAACATTTATAGTAAATGATAAAACTATAGTCTGCCCAAGATTTGCATATGTTAATGGAGAATTAAAGTCAGAGTTCTATGATATTAATGACGGCGACAAAATCCGTATGGAGAACTTCTATACAGTTGCACAGCTTTTTGAGTTTCTTGACTTGGATTATAAGACACTCAATGTAACTGTTAATAATGAACCAGCAGATAAGAATACTAAAGTATATGAGAACTTTACGGTAAGAACTTCTTCATTAGAGGAATATAATGAGAATATTATGGCATCAGAAAAGCTGCAGGAATCAGAAGAAACTGATGATAAGGTAGCAGAAGAACCAGTTATACAACCGCAGGATATAACTATTACGGTTAATGGTCAGAGCGTTGTTTTATCAGGCAAGCCTGATTATATAGTTGTAGACCTGTTCCAGTTCTATCCGTTTGATCTTACAATGGTAAGGGGAATCTTGTATTCTTACATAACGGAAATGATGCTGATTATTCATCGCCACTTAATGATGGTGATGTTATAGAGCTTCGCTGGGAGGATAAATAATTATGAGAATGATGCCGATTGCCAGCGGAAGCAGTGGAAACTGCATCTACCTTGGTACGGAGGACACACATGTTCTTTTTGATGCCGGAATAAGCAGGAAAAGAATTGAAGAAGGACTTAATACGGCGGGTTTAAGTCTTAAAGATATTGATGCAATATTTGTAACACATGAACATATTGACCATACAAAAGGGATCGGTGTTATATCGAGAAAAGATGGGATTCCAATCTATTCAACGTCTGGTACAATAGAGGGGATAGAACAGATTTCATCACTTGGGAATATTCGGATGGCATATTTAATAAGATAAATGCGGATGAAGATATTTCAATTGGAGATGTAACAGTCCACCCATTTCGTATATCACATGATGCTAACGAACCGGTTGCGTATACATTTACTCAAAAATGTGCAGATGGCATAAAAAAAGCATCGGTTGTAACTGATTTAGGTATTTTGATGATTATGTGGTTGATAATCTGACAGAATCTGATATTATGCTTGTTGAGGCCAATCATGATATCAATATGTTACAGGTTGGTCCTTATCCTTTTTATCTTAAGAAAAGAATATTAGGTAATAAAGGACATCTCTCTAATGAGACATCTGGACAGCTTGTCAATTCCCTGCTTCATGATAAGCTTAAGAAAATATATCTTGGTCATTTAAGCAAAGAGAATAACTATGATAAACTTGCTTATGAGACGGTGAAGTTAGAAATTGATATGTCAGATAACTCATTCAAATCTTCGGATTTTGATATAGAGGTTGCAAAGCGTGATGTTTTATCAGGTATTTGCGAAATATAACAGGCGCTTACAAGGTGCAGAAAGAGGAAAACTATGAAAAAATGTGTAATTACTGTTGTAGGAAAAGATACTGTTGGTATTATTGCCAGAGTATGTACTTATCTTGCTGATACAAAGGTTAATATCCTTGATATCTCACAGACTATTGTTTCAGGATATTTTAATATGATGATGATTGTTGATATGTCTGGTTCTACAAAAGAATTTTGATAATGTTAATGAAGATCTTAATAAGCTTGGCGAAGATATTGGTGTTGTAATTAAATGCCAGCGTGAAGAAATATTTGACATGATGCACCGTATCTAAGAAAGTGAGGAGACTTAAATACTATGATTAATATTATGGAAGTTACAGAGACTAACAAAATGGTCGAGAAAGAGAACCTTGATGTAAGAACTATTACTATGGGTATTAATCTTCTTGACTGTGCTGGTCCTGATTTAGCTGAGGTAAATGAGAAAATATATAACAAAATCACAACTCTTGCTAAGGATTTAGTTTCAACCGGAGAAGAGATTGCAAAAGAATTTGGTGTTCCTATTGTTAATAAGAGAATATCAATTACACCTATTTCTCTTGTTGGTTCTTCTGCATGTAAGACACCTGAGGATTATGTTACTATTGCGAAAACTCTTGATAAAGCGGCTCATACTGTTGGTGTTAATTTCATTGGTGGTTATTCAGCAGTTGTATCAAAAGGTATGACTAAGAGTGATGAACTTTTAATAAGATCAATTCCACAGGCACTTGCACAGACAGAGCTTATATGCAGTTCTGTTAATGTCGGTTCAACAAAGACTGGTATTAACATGGATGCAGTAAGACTTATGGGCGAGATAGTTAAAGAGACAGCAGAACTTACTAAGGATAAAGATTCTTTAGGATGTGCCAAGCTTGTTGTGTTATGTAATGCCCCTGATGATAATCCTTTCATGGCTGGTGCATTCCACGGTGTGACAGAAGATGATGCAATTATAAATGTTGGTGTCAGTGGTCCTGGTGTTGTTAAATACGCACTTGAGAGTGTAAGAGGAAAGAGCTTTGAGGTTCTTTGCGAAACTATCAAGAAGACAGCATTTAAGATTACAAGAGTTGGACAGCTTGTTGCACAGGAGGCTTCTAAGAGACTCGGTGTACCTTTTGGCATTATTGACCTTTCACTTGCGCCAACTCCTGCTGTTGGAGATTCAGTAGCAGAGATTCTTGAAGAAATCGGACTTGAGAGAGCAGGAGCACCTGGTACTACAGCTGCACTTGCAATGCTTAATGATCAGGTTAAGAAGGGCGGTGTTATGGCATCTTCTTATGTAGGCGGACTTAGTGGAGCATTCATCCCTGTATCAGAGGATCAGGGAATGATTGACGCGGTTAATGAAGGTTCACTTACAATTGAAAAGCTTGAAGCCATGACATGTGTATGCTCAGTTGGTCTTGATATGATAGCTATTCCAGGTGACACACCTGCAACAACAATTTCAGGAATTATTGCAGATGAAGCAGCTATCGGTATGGTAAATCAGAAGACAACAGCAGTAAGAGTTATTCCTGTTGTAGGAAAGGGTATTGGAGAGACAGTTGAATTCGGCGGACTCTTAGGTTATGCGCCTATTATGCCTGTTAATAAATTTGACTGTTCTGCATTCGTGAACAGAGTGGGAAGAATTCCTGCACCAATCCACAGCTTTAAGAACTAATTAAGAATTAATATAAAAATGCACCGGTTGAATCAGATTAATGGTTCAGCCGGTGTATTTTTATATACGTATTATATTCTGTTGCAGTTCATTCTTCATTACATACCCATACTTTTCATATACAGACTGTGCATATATATCAGAACATGCAAGGTCAAATATAAGTTCTTTTTTATAATCAGCAGCCTTGGTAATGAAAGGTACATCAAGTTCTTTCTTGATGCTTCCAAGATACTGCTGTCCGGTTTTATTAAAACCTAATAATCTTATATATGGTATATTATTGTATGAATCGGACATGAATTTTCTTATTTCAAGAATTATATGCATAATGCAGCGGCATATTCTTGAATATACTATATTCTTTGATTTGACTTTCATTGCAAATTCTGTGATAGTGTCACTTCCTGTAAATGTACCTGCAAATCTGTTTGCGATGTCCGGACTGATATCTTCATATTCAGCAAGTCTGTCAGCAAAGTCAGTATTATTAATGTTACATATCTGCTTAATAAATAACATTTTATGATTAAATATATTACTGAAATCATCAAGAAATAAAGGACAGCTCTTAGAATTGCTTATTTCTTCATACATACCGGCAGTAAGGTATGTTTTTAATCTGTCATGTTCATCTGACATAAGCATTTTTCTTATTCCAAATGCACTTGCATACTCAGCGGTATCTGTGTCGTCATTGTAGCCAGCACCTTCACGAAGCACCGGATAATATGTCATGTTAAGGTTGTTGTAAAGAATTGCTTTTATATATTCAATTGCAAGAATGTTATTAGAACCTGTAATTATGTCTTTGCATTCAGGCAGATATTCCAGAAGAGCAGTCTGTCTTGCCGCAGGGTATGAGAGCCCCTCTGCAAGAGTTTTGTTAAGAATTGCCTTATATTCAGGCGATTCTGATATTATAGTACGGCTTATCTTTGCCAGACAATCTGCATTATCAGTTTCAGCACCAAAACAGATTGAAGCGGCTTTCATTGTATTAAGTGTAAGAACTGCACCTTTAGCAAAATTCTCTGCACTTGATAATGCGTAGTATACAGGTAGTTCAACAACAATATCAGCACCAGCTTTTAATGCAGCACTTGTTCTTGCATACTTATCAATTACTGCCGGTTCACCACGCTGCACAAAATTGCCGCTCATAACAACGATAATACAGTCACCCTGCGAAATCTGTCTTGCTTTATTCATCTGATATACATGTCCTGTGTGTAATGGGTTATATTCTGCAACAATTCCGCATGCTTTCATGTAGTGTCTCCTTTATGTTTTTATTATATTTTACTGAAATCGTACATTTATGTCAAAATTATTGCTGAATTTAGTCAATGTATCGTTTTTAAAACATTTTTAAGTGCCAGACGACCTTGTTTTCGACTAAAAATTGGTATATAATTTTTTTGTCAGAGTTCAGTATGTTTACTGAAAATTTACTTTTTTATAAGGAGGAGTCAGTAATCATGGCATTTATTGACACAATTAAAGAAAAAGCTAAGGCAGACAAGAAGACTATTGTATTGCCAGAATCTATGGATAAGAGAACTTATGAAGCTGCTGAGAAGATTTTAAAGGAAGGCATTGCTAATTTAGTTATCATTGGTACTCCTGAAGAGATCGAGAAGTATGGTAAGGGCTATGACATTTCTGGCGCCACAATCGTAGATCCATTTAACGATCCTAATAAGCAGAAGTATATTGATAAATTCGTTGAGTTAAGAAGCAAGAAGGTGTTACACCTGAGATGGCTAAGGAACAGATGGAGAAGGATTACATGTACTATGCATGCCTTATGTGTAAATGTGGAGATGCTGATGGAGCAGTATCTGGTGCATGCCACTCAACAGGTAACACAATCCGTCCAGCTCTTCAGTTATTAAAGACTAAGCCGGTATCAGCTCAGTTTCAGGTTTCTTCCTTATGGAAGTTCCAGACTGCGAATTCGGTGAGAACGGTCTTTTTGTATTCGCTGACTGTGCTGTAAGCCCAGATTATGATTCAGAGAAGCTTGCTGAGGTTGCTAAGCTTTCTTCAGATTCATTCAAGAGCTTTGTAGGAAAGGACGCTAAGGTTGCTATGCTTAGCTTCTCTTCATACGGAAGTGCTAAGCATGACAGAGTAACTATGGTTGCTGATGCTGTTAAGATTGCAAAAGAGAAGTACCCAGATATCACTGTTGATGGTGAGCTTCAGTTAGATGCTGCTTTAGTTCCAGAAGTTGCTGCACTTAAGGCACCTGAGAGCCCGGTAGCTGGTAAGGCTAATACACTTGTATTCCCTAACCTTGAAGCTGGTAACATCGGTTATAAGCTTGTTCAGAGACTTGCTAAGGCTGGAGCTTATGGTCCTGTTCTTCAGGGACTTTCTATGCCAGTTAACGATCTTTCAAGAGGATGCTTCGCTGACGATATCGTTGGTGTAGTAGCTATGACAGCAGTTCAGGCTCAGAATGCATAATTAACATTTTTAAGGAGAATTTTTGTAATGAATATTTTAGTATTAAACTGTGGAAGCTCATCTCTTAAGTACGAGTTTATTAACATGGATGATGAGAGCGTAATCGCAAAAGGTCTTGTAGAGAGAATCGGTATTGAAGGTTCTGTTCTTACACACAAGCCAACAGGAAAGGATAAGTATGTTGTTGAAACACCTATGAAGGATCACAACATTGCAGTTAAGCTTGTTCTTGATGCTCTTCAGGATGCTGAGCACGGCGTAATCAAGTCTACAGATGAGATTGCAGCAGTAGGACACAGAGTACTTCACGCAGGTGAGAAGTATATCGAGTCTTGTCTTGTAACAGAAGATGTTAAGAAAGTTGTAAGAGAGTGTTTCGACCTTGGTCCTTTACATAACCCAGCTAACCTTATCGGTATTGAAGCCGTTGAGGCAGCTATGCCAGGCAAGCCAAATGTAGCTGTATGGGATACAGCATTTGGTGGAACAATGGAGCCAAAGGCTTATCTCTATGCTATTCCTCGTGAATATTATGAGAAGTACGGCGTAAGAAGATATGGTTTCCACGGAACAAGCCACAGCTTTGTTTCTAAAGAGACAATCAAGTTTGCTAACCTTGATCCTAAGACAGCTAAGGTTATCGTATGCCACCTTGGTAACGGTGCTTCAATCTCAGCTTCTGTTGGTGGTAAGTGTGTAGATACTTCTATGGGTCTTACTCCACTTGAAGGACTTATCATGGGAACACGTTCGGGTGACCTTGATCCGGCTATCTTAGAGTTCTTATGCAACCATGAGAACCTTACAATAAGCGAGATGCTCAATATCCTTAACAAGAAGTCTGGTGTTCTTGGTATGTCAGGCGGAATCTCAAGTGATTTCAGAGATCTTAATGCTGCAGCTAACGACGGTAACGAAATTGCTAAGGTTACACTTGAAGCTTATGCTTACAGAGTAGCTAAGTATATTGGTGCTTACACAGCAGCTATGAACGGTGTTGATGCCATTACATTTACAGCTGGTGTTGGTGAGAATGCTGCATGGCTTCGTCAATGGTAGCTAAATATCTTGGATACCTTGGTGTTGAACTTGATGAAGCTGCAAGCGAGAAGGCTTGTGGAGTAGAAGGAATTATCTCTACACCAGAATCTAAGGTTAAGCTTTGCGTAATTCCTACTAATGAAGAGCTTGCAATCGCAAGAGAAACATTAGCATTAGTAAAATAATTGACATATTCATGAAAAATATTGAATTTAAGTGAATTTGTTGTTGACAAAGACAGGGAGCATGCGTATAATTGACAAGGTGTGGATTAGCGCATGCTTTTCCTGTGCATAATAGTATGAATTGGAGACAATTATGCTAATTGATTTAAGAGAGCTTTTATCCGGTTCACAGGATGAAAGAATAGAAAAGGTTTCAATTGAATCAGAAAGCTTTTGACACTGGAATCGCTAAGTATAGTATACTTGAGAAGCCAGAGTTTGAATTAAGCATTACCAGAATTGGTAAGAATAAGCTTGAGATTAAAGCTGAGAGCTTTGTTGTTCTTGATATTCCATGTGACAGATGTTTAGAGTCTGTTCCTACGAAAGTAGAGTACAGTGTTGATGAAATCGTTGATTTCTCAGACAATGCTGCCGGGGAAGAAGCAAAGGAAGAAAAAGACTATATTGGTGGATACGAACTCGACGTGGACAGATTAGTTTTCGGCGAAATACTGATATCCATGCCGGGTAAGACATTATGTACCCCTGATTGCAAGGGGCTATGTTCTATATGCGGACACAACCTGAATGTCTCAGAGTGTGGATGTGACCGAGAGTCCCTGGATCCAAGAATGTCTGTTTTCAAAGATATTTTAAAGAATTTTAAGGAGGTGTAACATATGTCAATTTGTCCAAAGAATAAATCTTCAAAGGCAAGAAGAGATAAGAGAAGAGCAAACTGGAAGATGGCTGCTCCAAATCTTGTAAAGTGCTCAAAGTGTGGCGCTTTAATGATGCCTCATAGAGTATGCAAGTCTTGTGGTTCTTATAACAAGAAAGAAATCATCTCTGTTGACTAATTACTAACATGAATTTTGATAGGCTGTCCCATCAGGGGCAGCTTGTTTTGTTTTATAAAGAAATGTGTTATACTATGTGGTATTTTGATAAAGGGAAGGCTTTTAATTATGAAAGTGAATAAAATACTTGCATTTATGTTTATATTAGAATTATGTATTATCCCATTACAGGGATGCGGTGCAAAAAGTATTACTGCAGATTCAACCGAAACTCAGGAGACTCAGGCACAGATAGATGATGCTTATGGCAAAGGTCTTAGTTTTACATACAATGATTATGCTGATAATGTGTTATCTTTAAGTTATAATCTTAAGCAGAATGCGGATGGAAGCTGGCAACTGTCTGTCAGCGGACAGAATGCCCATGTAAATGGAACAAAAGTGATATCTGATAATAATGCCAATGGATTTTTCTATTATCTTTTGCATGAAACTAATATAGCCACTTATAAAGATTATAATAAAACAGATGATTCAATAACTTCTGATGTTGCGTGGTGGTTTAATCTTAATATATATTACGACAAAGGATTCTATCGTTGCATATGGTTATATGATGCATCCGTCTGATTATGATGATATCAGAGTTCAGATTACTGAATATCTTAATGATTTATTTAAAAATGCTTAAGGTTGCGTTAATTTGATATTCGTAGTATATTTTACAATAGTATTTTAATGATTAATATGAAATGGAGTTTAATTTATGGTAAAAATCGCACTTGACGCTATGGGTGGAGATAATGCACCAGCAGAGATTGTCAAAGGAGCAGTACAGGCTATTGCTGCTGATAAGGACTGCTTTGTATATCTTGTAGGTAAGGAAGATAAGATTAAAGAATGTCTTAATGGACAGCAGTATGATTCATCAAGAATAGAGATTGTTAATGCAGATGATGTAATTGAAACAGGTGAACCTCCTGTTATGGCTATAAGAAGAAAGAAAGAGTCATCTCTTGTTAAAGCAATGTATATGGTTAAGAATAAAGAAGCTGATGCATTCGTATCTGCCGGAAGCTCAGGAGCAATCCTTGTTGGTGGTCAGACTATCGTTGGAAGACTTCGTGGAGTTGACAGACCACCAATGGCAGCACTTATCCCTACTAAGGATGGTGTTTCACTGCTTGTTGACAGTGGTGCTAATGTAGATGCAAGAGCAACTATGCTTGTACAGTGGGCTGTTATGGGTTCTATATACATGGAGAATGTTGTTGGAATTAAGAATCCAAGAGTTGCAATTGTCAATGTCGGACTTGAGGAAGAAAAGGGTAATTCACTTGTCAAAGAAACATATCCAATGCTTAAAGAGTGTCCTAACATTAACTTTATAGGAAGTATTGAAGCAAGAGAGATTCCTAACAGCTATGCAGACATCATTGTATGCGATGCATTTGTTGGGAACTGTATCTTAAAGCTTTACGAAGGTGAAGCCAAGATGATACTTGGCAAGATTAAGGGAGTTATGATGTCTTCTTTAAAGACTAAGATTGGTGCACTTCTTATCAAGAAGTCATTAAAGACACAGCTTAAATCAATGGATGCTTCAGAACACGGTGGAGCTCCGCTTATCGGTCTTAATGGCCTTGTAGTAAAGACTCATGGCAATGCCAAAGCTAAAGAGGTTAAGAATTCATTAATTCAGTGTGTAACATTTACAAAAATGAATATAAATGATAAAATCATTGAGGCGCTCGGTCAGATTCCTGAGCAGCATAATTAAAGATTGAAAGGATAGATATTATGGAATTCGAGAAATTACAGAATATTATTGCAGATGTACTTAACATTGATAAATCAAAGATTACTCCAGAGACAACATTTGTTGATGATCTTGGAGCAGATTCGTTAGATGTATTTCAGATTATCATGGGAATTGAGGATGAATTCGATATCCAGATTCCTGATGATGCCGCTGAATCAATCGTAACAGTTAATGATGCAGTTGTTCAGATTCAGAATGCAACTAATAAATAAACCATACAGATTGTGATGAAAACTAAGAGCATAAGGAACAAATATTCTTGCATAATTTGTTCCTTATGCTCTTGTTTTCAAAAAGTTCGCAGAAAGGTGTATTATGCATAATAAAAATTTATCTGTGTTTATGCAGACTATTGGTTATGATTTCAAAGATATAAGTCTGCTTGAAGTTGCTCTTACTCACAGTTCTTATGCCAATGAGCAGAAAAAAGGAAATTGCTGTGATAATGAAAGAATGGAATTTTTAGGTGATGCTGTTCTTGAACTTTCATCAAGTGATTATATATATAAGAATCACTCTGAGATGGCTGAAGGAAAGATGACAAGACTTCGTGCCAGCATTGTATGTGTGCCTACACTTGCTTTATGTGCAAGAGCTATTAAGCTTGATACATTTATAAGACTCGGTAAAGGAGAAGAGCTCACCGGAGGAAGAAGCAGGGATTCTATTGTATCAGATGCCTGTGAAGCTGTTATAGGAGCCATCTATCTTGATGGTGGTTTTGCTAATGCAAAAGAATTTGTTAATAAGTTCATTCTTAATGACCTTGATAATAAGAAACTCTTTTTGATAGCAAGACTATCTTACAGGAAGTTATTCAGGGACTTGGAAAAGAAGTTGATTATGAATTCATCGGTGAAGAAGGTCCTGAACATAACAAACAATTTGTTGTAGCTGCTGTAGTTGACGGGCTTTTTTAATATTAAAGGAACAGGCCACACTAAGAAATCAGCATCTCAGAATGCAGCATATGCTGCACTTATCGAGCTTAAGAATAAAGGCTACGATATCAACTCTGATAAGAAATAATAAGTGAGGGTTATGTATTTAAAAAGTATTGAAATACAGGGCTTTAAATCATTTGCTAATAAGATAGTATTTGATTTTCATAATGGTATTACAGGTATTGTAGGACCTAATGGTTCAGGTAAAAGTAATGTCGCCGATGCTGTGCGCTGGGTTTTAGGCGAACAGAGTGCCAAGCAGCTTCGTGGTTCTAAGATGGAAGATGTTATATTTGCAGGAACTGAGAACAGAAAGCCGGTTGGTTTCGCATTTGTATCTATAACACTTGATAACAGCGACCATGCACTTCCGGTTGATTACGATGAAGTTACAGTCTCAAGAAGAGTATACCGTTCAGGGGAGAGTGAATATCTTATCAATGGTAACTCATGCCGATTAAAAGATGTAACAGAAATGTTCTATGACACCGGTATTGGTAAGGAAGGATATTCTATTATCGGACAGGGTCAGATTGATAAGATTCTTCCTGGAAAGCCTGATGAAAGGCGAGAGCTTTTTGACGAAGCTGCTGGAATTGTCAAGTTCAAGAGAAGAAAAGCTACAGCTATCAAGAAACTTGAAAATGAGCGGGCTAATCTTGTCCGTGTTAATGATATTTTATCAGAGCTTGAAAAACAGGTCGGACCATTACAGGTCCAGTCTGAAAAGGCCAAGGAATATCTTGACTACAAGGCTGACTTAAAGAAATATGATGTTAATGCATTTCTTTTGGAATCAGACAGAATAAGCAAAGACATTGAAGAACTGACAGGAAAGATTGGCATTGCTGATAACGACCTTTCCAATTCAAGAGCTGAGTATGAGAGTACTAAGGCTGAATATGAAGAAGCTGAGGAACAGCTTTCTAAGGTGAATTCTGACATTGAGAATGTTAATTCACTTTTGTCAAACACTGAGCTTGAAAGCCAGAGACTTAATGGTGAGATTAATGTTATCACAGAGCAGATTAACAGATTCACTGATAACGAAAAGCATTACAGTGACAGAATTACAGCTATTGATAAAGATAAAGCTGCAAAGCAGACCAATGTAGCTGATTTTAAGAAACAGCTCAATGAGCTTTCAACATCTGTAGAAGAGTTCGAGAATAATCTTAAGGCTAAACAGGATGCTGCTGATGTTATAAAGCAGGATATTGATGGGGTGTCAGATCAGATTGAGAGCCGTCAGAATGATATCTACGACAGACTTAATGCGAAGTCATCTATTAATGCTGAAAACCAGAAGTTCACAACTATGCTTGAACAGCTCAATATAAGAAAAGCTGAGCTTAACAGCCGTCTTATCAAAGACAAGAGTGATGAAGCTGAACAGAATGTTAAGATTAATGATATCAGTGAGAGATTAGAAACTGCACAGAAAAATGCTTTGGAAATAGCAGAAAGAATTGCAGCCAATAATGATGAAGTTACGGCTATTAAGAATGAAAATGCTGACCTTAATGCACAGCATGATAAGATTGTACAGAATTATCACAGAGAAAAATCAAGACTTGAATCTCTCGTTAATATTACTGAAAGATATGACGGTTATGGCAACAGTATCCGTAAGATTATGGAATTAAAGGACAGCAATCCTGAAATTCTTGGTGTTATTGCAGATATTGTCAACGTTGAAAGAAAGTATGAAACAGCTATTGAGACAGCATTAGGCGGAACAATACAGAATATTGTTACTGATAAAGGAATCTACTGCTAAGGAGCTGATTGCATATCTTAAGCAGAATAAGCTTGGACGAGCTACATTTTTACCACTTAATGCAATATCAGGAAGAAATACTCTTGAAAAAGAGCCTTGTATTAAGGAAAATGGTGTTATAGGAATTGCAAGCAATCTTGTAAGAGTTTCTTTTGAATATGAGAACTTAGCCAGGTATCTTCTTGGAAGAATTCTTGTTGTTGATAATATTGATAATGCGCTCCTTATTGCCAAGAAATACAAGTATAGCTTAAGGATTGTAACCCTTGAGGGTGAACAGCTCAATCCGGGCGGTTCAATGACAGGTGGTGCATTTAAGAATTCAAGCAATCTTCTTGGCAGGAGAAGAGAGATTGAAGAACTTAAGAAATCTGTATCAGAACTCAGCAAATCATCAACTGAACTTAAAGCAAAGATTGCAGATAACAGAGCTAAGATTGCATCTGTAAGAGAACTTATTGATGCAGATAATAAGGCTAACAGAGAGGCATCTTTAGCTGTTAATACAGAACAGATGAATCTTAACACAGGCGAAACAGAAATTATCTGAGATTAAGATTGTATATGATAAAGATAAAGCTGAGACTACTGAAATTGACAGACAGATTAAAAAGAAATTGATGCTAATAAGAATCAGGTAAGCGGCAGTCTTAGTGCACTTGAGATACAGAATGAAAGCTCAAGAAAAGAAATTGAGAATCTTAACAAACAGCTTGAAGTTAAGAAGGCTGAACTTGATAAGGCTAATGACGATATTGAGAATCTTAAGATAAGATTCAGTTCGGTAGAGCAGAAAACAGCATTTATTCAGGAAAATATCACAAGAATTAATACTGAAATCGAGGCTCTTGTCTTAGAAGAAGCTGATATAAGACAGAGAAAAGAATCTATATCATCAGAAGTTGTAGATAAGAATGCACAGATTGAAAAGTTAAGAAGTGATATTCATAAAGCTAAGAATCAGATAGAAGACTGCAATACTAAGATTACAGCTCTCCGCAAGGATAGAGATATTATTAATGCAAGCCATAAGACATTCTTTGATAAACGTGAAAAGATTAATGAACAGATTGTTCTTCTTGAAAAAGAAAGCATGCGTCTGCATAACCAACAGGAAAAGTTAGAGGAAGAGAATGACTCTATAGTAGATTACATGTGGAATGAATATGAGCTTACATACAGCTATGCTGCTGAATTAAGAAGTGAAGAGCTTACTGATATATCTGATATTAAGAAGCAGATTAATATTCTCAAAGCTAATATTAAAAAGCTTGGTGTTGTTAATGTCAATGCTATTGAAGAATATAAGGAAGTAAGCGAACGATACAACTTCTTAAAGACACAGCATGATGATATGATTAAGGCTGAAGAGGCTCTTGTACTGGTTATTGATGAGCTTGATAATGGTATGAGAATTCAGTTTAAAGAGAAATTTGAGGAAATTAAGGTTGAATTCGATAAGGTATTCAAGGAATTGTTCGGTGGTGGAAGAGGAACAATAGAGCTAGTTGAAGGTGAAGATATTCTTGAGGCAGGAATTGTTATTATTTCACAGCCGCCGGAAAGAAGCTTCAGAACATGATGCAGTTATCCGGTGGTGAAAAGGCACTTACTGCAATCGCACTTTTTTTGCAATCCAGAACCTTAAACCTTCACCATTCTGTCTGCTTGATGAAATTGAGGCCGCACTTGATGATTCTAATGTAGGAAGATATGCTAATTATCTTCACAAGCTTACAAAGCATACACAGTTTATTGTTATCACTCACAGACGAGGAACAATGGCTGCAGCTGACAGACTGTATGGTATAACTATGCAGGAAAAGGGTGTATCTGCACTTGTTTCAGTAGACCTTATAGCTAATGACCTTGACAAGAAGAAGGAGTAAATATGGGATTTTTTAGTAAATTAAAAGAAGGTTTAACCAAGACCAGAGATAATATTGTTTCCGGAATTGATTCTGTTTTCTCAGGATTCTCATCTATTGATGATGATTTCTATGATGAACTTGAAGAATCCCTTATTATGGGAGATATTGGTGTTGTTGCAACTGAGGAGATTCTTGATGATCTTAAAGCTAAGGTTAAGGAGAATAAGATTAAGAATCCTGCTGACTGCAAACAGCTTCTTATTGACAGTATCAAAGAAAAAATGGATCTCGGTGAGAATGCATATGAATTTGAGAACCGCCAATCCATCGTTATGCTTATTGGTGTTAATGGCGTAGGAAAGACTACATCTGTAGGCAAGCTTGCCGGTCTTCTAAAAGCACAGAATAAGAAGGTTATTATGGCTGCTGCTGATACTTTCAGGGCTGCGGCTATAGAGCAGCTTACAGAGTGGTCTAACAGAACAGGTGCTGATATTATTGCACAGAGTGAGGGTTCTGATCCGGCTGCTGTTATATATGATTCAATCGCTGCATGTAAAGCAAGAAAGGCAGATGTTCTTTTATGTGATACAGCTGGACGTCTTCAGAATAAGAAGAATCTTATGGAAGAACTTCGTAAGATTGACAGAGTTATAGAAAGAGAGTATTCTGATGCATACAGGGAAAATCTTATCGTTCTTGACGCAACAACTGGTCAGAACGCCCTTTCTCAGCTTAGAGAGTTTAATGATGTAACTAATATCACAGGTATTATTCTTACTAAGATGGATGGAACTGCCAAAGGGGAATTGCCGTTGCTATACAGGCAGAATTTGGTATTCCTGTTAAATATATTGGAGTTGGTGAGAAAGTCGAAGATTTACAGAAGTTTGATTCAGACACATTTGTTAATGCATTATTCGATGTAGATAACGGCTCTGATGAAGATTGATAAGTTAATGAATTAAGATGGGAGATTAAGTGCAATGGAAGAATTAACATTGAAAAGTTTCGAGGAAGCTGCCGAGAAGGTTAAGGAAGCAACACTTCCTACTAATCTGGTATATAGTGAGTATTTCAGCAGCCAGACTGGTAACAGAGTATACCTTAAGCCAGAGAATATGCAGTACACAGGTGCTTATAAGGTAAGAGGTGCATATTACAAGATTAGTACGATGTCAGAGGAAGCAAGACAGAAGGGACTTATTACAGCTTCTGCCGGAAATCATGCACAGGGTGTTGCATTTGCAGCTAAGAAATATGGGGTTAAGGCAACAGTAGTTATGCCTACAACAACACCACTTATCAAGGTAAACAGAACTAAGGGATACGGTGCAGAGGTTATTCTTTACGGTAATGTTTATGATGAAGCATGCGAATATGCAATGAAGCTTGCCAAGGAGAAAGGACTTACATTTGTTCACCCATTTGATGATTTAGATGTTGCAACAGGTCAGGGTTCTATCGCAATGGAGATTATTAAAGAGCTTCCAACTGTTGATTATATTCTTGTTCCTATTGGTGGTGGCGGACTTGCAACAGGTGTATCTACACTTGCAAAACTCCTTAATCCTAATATCAAGGTTATTGGTGTTGAGCCTGCCGGTGCTAACTGTCTTCAGGAATCTCTTAAGGCTGGAAAGGTTGTTACTCTTCCTACTGTAAGTACAATTGCAGACGGTACAGCTGTTAAGACTCCAGGAAGCAAGTTATTCCCATACCTTCAGAAGAATCTTGATGATATTATTACAGTTCCTGATGAAGATTTAATAGTTGCATTCCTTGATATGGTAGAGAATCATAAGATGATTGTTGAGAATTCAGGTCTTCTTACAGTTGCAGCATTAAAGCAGCTTGATGTTAAGGATAAGAAGATTGTTTCAATTCTTTCTGGTGGTAATATGGATGTTATTACAATGTCATCTGTTGTTCAGCAGGGACTTGTACAGAGAAGCAGAATCTTCACCGTTTCTGTACTTCTTCCAGATAAGCCAGGTGAACTTGTAAGAGTAGCTTCTATTATTGCAGAAGCTAACGGTAATGTAATCAAGCTTGAGCATAACCAGTTTGTAAGCATTAACAGAAAAGCAACTGTTGAGCTTAGAATTACTATTGAAGCTTTCGGACATGAACATAAGGATGAGATTGTTGACAAGCTTGAAGCAGCAGGTTTAAGACCTAGAATTGTTAAGGTAAACATTTAATTACTATCTGCAGAGGGAAATCTATGAAGAAATATTCTTTCAAAAGATATGCAGGAGTTACAATGGCATTATTTGGGGCAGCTGCGCTGTCCCTATTGCTTTTTTTTGCATTGTTCAGAATTGATGCTATCCACAAAGCATTTTCACATATATGCAAAACTCTTATGCCTTTTATAATTGGCGGGGTATTAGCATATGTAATATGTCCAATATGTAATTTCTTCGATAATATATATAATAAGGTATTTAAGTTTATTAAGAATGAGAAGAAAAGAAAAGCCTGTCCAATAATCTTAGTGTGTTTACAGGGCTTCTTATAGCAATTCTGTTCATATATTTTATGATTATTGTTATTATTCCTAATCTTGTAAATAGTGTTGTACGTCTTATTCAGATTATTCCTGATAATGTCAATAAAGTTATTGATTTTGTACAGAAGTTTCTTAACGAAAATGAAACTCTTATGAAATATTCAGAGAATATTATCGATAAAACATATACATTTATTAACGACTGGCTCGGTAACGAGTTTCTTGGATATGCACAGGGAATTGCTTCCGGTGTTTCAACCGGTGTAGTTAATATCATTGTTGTACTTTTTAATGTTCTTATCGGATTCATTGTTGCAGCGTATCTTCTTACAGCAAGAAAAAAGCTTGCAAAGCAGGGAGAGATGGTTGTCTATAGTATATTCAAGAAAGAACGTGCTGCCAGCGTTATGGAAGAGATTAAGTATACTGATAAGGTGTTCAGCGGCTTTGTTAATGGCAAAATCCTTGATGCCTTTGTAATAGCACTTATATGTTTTATATCACTTAAGATATTTACAATATGTAATCCTGGCAAAGAGATGATGAGTGAGATTCTTATTGCATTCATTGTTGGAATATTTAATGTTATTCCTTTCTTTGGCTGGTACATAGCATGGTTTATTGGAGCTTTATTATGTCTTATTGTCAATCCTGCACAGTGCCTGTTCTTTGTAATATTTAATTTTATATTACAGCAGATTGACGGTAATATTATCGGACCTAAAATTCTTGGTAATACTACAGGAATCTCAAGTTTCTGGGTATTGTTTGCAATACTCCTCTTTGGTGATATATGGGGATTTGCAGGAATGCTTTTAGGTGTTCCTATATTTGCAGTTATATATCATCTTATTAAGAAATGGGTGTTTAAGAGACTACAGATTAACGGAATGGAGAATTTAAGTGAAGAATATGAAGTTGAATATCCTCCTAATGAGCGTGAAAAGAAGCTTGAAAGCTGATTTAATAAATTTTTTAAAAGTGTCAAGTAAAAATGCTTGACACTTTTTTTGATATCTGATATTATACTCAAGGTTTATGAGTCAATCATGGCTTATGTAATATTTAAGTTTGTGGCAGGTGTTATGGAAAGAATTGTTGAACAGAATCTTTTATATGATTTTTATGGAGAGTTACTTAACGACCACCAGAAGAAGATATATGAAGATGCTATCTACAATGATTTATCTCTCAGCGAGATAGCCGATGAATACGGTATATCAAGGCAGGGAGTACATGATCTGATTAAGAGAGTTACGAAGACACTTGATGGATATGAGGCTAAGCTTCATCTTATACAGAAGTTCCTTGAAACCAAGGACAAGGTATCTAAGATTGATTCTTTAGTTGATGATTACATGGAAAGTCAGGATATATCTGATATTCATGAAATCAAGAAGTTATCCAATGAGATTCTTGAAGAATTTTAAGGAGAGATATTATGGCATTCGATAGTTTATCAGAGAAATTGCAGAATATTTTTAAAAATCTTCGTGGTAAGGGTCGTTTATCAGAAGCTGATGTTAAGGCTGCTCTTAAGGAAGTTAAGCTTGCCCTGCTTGAAGCTGATGTTAACTTTAAGGTTGTTAAGCAGTTTATCAAGTCTGTAGAAGAAAGAGCAATTGGTCAGGATGTTATGTCAAGTCTTACACCTGGTCAGATGGTTATCAAGATTGTTAATGAAGAGATGGTATCTCTTATGGGATCTGAGACAACTGAGATTGCCTTGAAACCTGGCTCTGAGATTACTGTTATCATGATGGCAGGTCTTCAGGGTGCTGGTAAGACAACTACTACAGCAAAGCTTGCTGGTAAGTTCAAGGCGAAGGGAAGAAAACCTCTTTTAGTTGCCTGTGATGTATACAGACCAGCAGCCATTGAACAGCTTACTATTAATGGTAATAAACAGGGCGTTGAAGTATTCTCTATGGGAACTAACCAGAAGCCTGTTGATATTGCCAAAGCTGCTATAGCCCATGCTAAGAATAATGATTTTAATACAGTTATTCTTGATACAGCAGGACGACTGCATGTTGATGAAGACATGATGAATGAGCTTATAGAGATTAAAGCTAATGTATCAGTTGACCAGACAATTCTTGTAGTTGACTCCATGACAGGTCAGGATGCTGTTAATGTTGCTTCATCATTTAACGAGAAGGTTGGCATTGACGGAGTTATCCTTACTAAGTTAGATGGTGATACAAGAGGTGGTGCTGCACTTTCAATTAAGGCAGTTACCGGAAAGCCAATTCTTTATGTTGGTATGGGGGAAAAACTTTCAGATCTTGAACAGTTTTATCCAGACCGTATGGCATCAAGAATACTTGGTATGGGGATGTCCTTACCCTTATTGAGAAGGCTGAAGCACAGCTTGACGCTGATAAGGCAAAAGCTATGGAAGAAAAGCTTAAGAAAGCAGAATTTGATTTTAATGACTTTCTTGAGTATATGGGACAGATTAAGAATATGGGTGGTATCAGTTCAATTATGAGCATGATGCCGGGACTGTCAGGTCAGATGAAGAATGTTTCAATCGATGATGATGAAGCAGAGAAGAATATGAGAAGAACCGAATCTATCATATATTCAATGACTAAGGCAGAAAGAAGTAATCCGGACATACTTAATCCTTCAAGAAAGAACAGAATTGCAAGAGGTGCAGGTGTTGATATTGCTGATGTTAACAGACTTGTAAAACAGTTCGAACAGATGAAGAAGATGATGAAGCAGATGCCGGGAATGATGAAAGGTGCTAAAAGGGACGTTTCAAGTTACCTTTTTAACATAGATTAATTTTTAAGAATAATACAGGAGGTGAATGTAATGGCAGTAAAGATTAGATTAAAGAGATTAGGTGAGAAGAAAAATCCTTTCTATAGAATTATCGTAGCAGACTCAAGATCTCCAAGAAATGGTAGATTTATCGATGAAATCGGTACTTATGATCCTAATTACGATCCATGCAAGTTAAGCATTGATGCTGAGGCTGCTAAGAAGTGGTTATCAAACGGAGCTCAGCCTACAGAGGTTGTTGGAAAGCTTTTCAAGATGGCTGGTATCGAAAAATAAGACTAGTGGAGGTGTAATTGACTATGAAAGAATTAGTGGAAATTATCGCTAAGGCACTAGTTGATAATCCGGATGAGGTTGTAGTAACCGAAACTGAAAAGATAAGGCTCTTGTAGTCAATCTTAAGGTTGCTCCTTCGGATATGGGCAAGGTTATCGGCAAGTCTGGTAGAATTGCCAAGTCAATAAGAGCAGTTGTTTCAGCTGCAGCTTCTAAGAGCGACAAGAAAGTGATTGTTGAAATAGATAATTAAGCAAACACTACTGTCTAAGGCAGCCTTTCGGGGCTGTCTGTTTTGTTATTTATATATACATTTATGTCAGAATGGAGAATTTAAGTGGAAGATATGTTAAGGGTAGGGGTCATAACATCGACCCACGGAATCAGAGGTGAAGTTAAGGTTTTTCCTACAACAGATGATCCTCTTCGTTTTAAGAAACTTAAGAAATGTGTTATCGATGGAAAAAGAGAACAGGTAGCTGTCACTGTATTTTCAGTTAAATTCTTTAAGCAGTTCGTAATACTTAAGTTTAAAGAATTTGATGACATCAATGATATAGAGAAATACACAAAATGCGACTTGCTCGTTTCAAGAGAAGATGCTGTTAAACTTGAGCCGGGAGAGTATTTTATATGCGATCTTATCGGACTTGATGTAATAACAGATGAAGGAAAACATTTGGGCGTACTAAAAGATGTATTAGAGACAGGCGCTAACAATGTATATGAAGTAGAGGCAGATAATGGCGAAAGCTATTTAATACCGGTTATTGACCAGTGTATATTAGATCATGACCTTGATAAGAAGACTATAACAGTCCATATCTTACCAGGGCTTCTGGATATTAATAAATAATAAAGAAAATGTATTTTTAGTCTTGCATTATTTGCTTGATTATGATAATCTAAACAAGTTGTGAGAAAAAGGGATGGTCCTCTGTTACAGAACCTGTATTAAGAACATCATAATATTAAGGAGGTCACACATGAATACAATTATTAAGAACATCGAAGATGCTCAGCTTAAGGCTCAGGCTCCTGAGTTCAGAGTTGGTGATACTGTAAGAGTATCAGCTAAGATTAAGGAAGGAAACCGTGAAAGAATCCAGGTTTTCGAGGGAACAGTATTAAAGAAGCAGGGAACTGGCGTTAGAGCTACATTTACAGTAAGAAAGATTTCTAACGGCGTTGGCGTTGAGAAGACATGGCCATTACATTCACCTATCGTTGAGAAGGTTGAAGTTGTAAGACGCGGTAAGGCTAGAAGAGCTAAGCTTAACTACTTAAGACAGAGAACAGGTAAGGCTGCTAAGGTTAAGGAATTAGTTAGATAATTTTGTTATTCACGGTAAGGGACATTTGAAAAAATGTCCCTTTACTTATATATAAGCGACAGGAAAGGTCGGAATATTATGAGATTTTTTCAGAGAAGATATCAGGAAAATACTACATTGCTTAATATATGCAAATATGTAGCAGATGTATGTGTTGTAATAGTACTTGCTTATGTTCTGGTTACATTCATATGCTGCCGTTCTACAGTTGTTGGTAATTCTATGGAGGAAACGCTGTCTAATGATAACACTGTTCTTATAAACAGAATATCATATGCATTTAATGGACCAAAGCGATTTGACTGTATAGCTTTCGAACAGGATTCTGTTGATTCCTCTAAGATATACATAAAGAGAGTAGTTGGACTTCCAGGGAAACAGTCCAGATAAAGGATGGCAGAGTATATATTAATGATGTACAGCTTGATGATTATGTTGATACGACAATACTTACTCAGGTGTAGCTGCCAATCCTTATAAACTAGCTGATAATGAATACTTTGTACTTGGAGATAATCGTAATAATAGTGAGGATAGCCGTTTTGCCAGTGTTGGAATGGTTAAACGTAAGAATGTTGTAGGAAAAGTATGGATGGTAATAGAACCGTTTGATTCATTTGGTTTTGTTAAATAATGGAGAGATATATGGAAGAGAAGAAAAGAGCCATTAACTGGTATCCTGGTCATATGACTAAGGCCAGAAGAATGATGGAAGAAGATATAAAGCTTGTTGACCTTGTTATTGAGATTGTGGATGCAAGAATACCGTTAAGCAGCCGGAATCCGGATATTGATAAGCTGGCTAAAAATAAGGCACGTATTGTATTATTGAATAAATCGGACCTTGCAGATGATACAGTAACAGATGAATGGATAACATATTTTAAAGATAAAGGCTTTTACTGCCTCAAGCTTAACTCAAGACTCAATGTAAGCAACCGTGCAGTTAATAATCTTATAACTGCTGCATGTTCTGCTAAGATTGAAAGAGACAGAGCAAGAGGAATTAAGAACCGTTCCATCAAAGCTATGATTGTTGGAATACCTAATGTTGGTAAATCAACATTTATTAATTCATTCACCGGAAGAAAGAGTGCCAAGACAGGTAATAAGCCGGGTGTTACAAAAGGAAAGCAATGGATAAGAATTAATGGAAGTGTTGAGCTGCTTGACACACCGGGTATACTCTGGCCTAAGATAGAAGACAGGAATGTCGGTGAAAGACTTGCAATGATTGGTTCAATTAATGACCAGATTCTTAATATTGAGGAGCTTGCATTAGAAACTATAAAGTTTCTTAGGAAGAATTATCAGCCGCAGCTTTATAGCCGTTATGATATAACAGAAGATATATTTGATAATGTTGATACTGAAACAATGATGAATCCTGAAAATGCTGCTGCACTCTGTATTATGGAACATATTGCCAGAAAACGTGGCTGTATTAAGAAAGGTTCAGATATTGATTATGAAAAATGTGCTGCATGTATTCTTGATGATTTCAGAGAAGGAAAGATTGGTACAATCTCACTTGAAAGACCTTAATTAAGATACCGGAAAGGAAAGCTATGACACTTAAAGAAGAACGTGAACTTAAAAAAGCAGCAAAGCTGGAGGCTGAGAAACAGCGTATTGAAGCTATGCGTGAATATGAAGAAATGTATGATACATTTTCTTATATATGTGGAATAGATGAAGCTGGAAGAGGACCGCTTGCAGGTCCTGTTGTTGCAGGCGCAGTAATTCTTCCTAAAGGAAAAAGGATTCTTTATGTAAATGATTCCAAGAAATTAAGTGAGAAAAAAGAGATGAGCTTTTTGATGTTATAAAAGAAGAAGCACTTTCATATGGAATCGGAATTGTATCTCCTGAAAGGATTGATGAGATTAATATATTACAGGCAACCTATGAAGCAATGCACGAAGCAGTTAATAAATTATCTGTAAAACCCGATATACTTCTTAATGATGCAGTTACAATTCCGGGAATTGATGTTAAACAGATTCCGATTATTAAAGGTGATGCCAAGAGTTTGTCAATTGCATCTGCAAGTATTCTTGCGAAAGTAACAAGGGACAGACTTATGACCGAATATGATTCTTTGTATCCGGAATATGGATTTGCCAGGCACAAAGGTTATGGAACTAAAGTTCATATTGAAGCAATAAAAGAGTACGGTCCATGTCCTATACACAGAAGAACATTTATTAAGAATTTTATATAGGTGAACGTATATGAATATTAATATGTCCGATTTTTTCAAAAATAATATATCATCAGGCAGCCAGACCACAGATGTTAATGTATCGGAAAATGTATCACATGAATCATCTGGAAGCAATAATGCTGTACAGGCTGCTGGCATGAAAATATTAAATTCTCTTATGTCAGGTGACACGTTTACAGGGTATGTCAGCCAGTTAAATGGTGAAAATGCATATATTACAATGAACAATGGAGCACAGATTCAGGCTAAGCTTATGCAGGGTGCTTTAATTAATATCGGACAGAATGTGACTTTTTATGGTGGAGGATAACTCTGATAATAAAATTTCAATCAAACCGGTTTTAGCTAATGAACAGCAGGCAGTTCTTATTGATAAAGCATTGGAGGCTGCAGGACTTGGAGCTACGGATGATAATATTAATATTGTCAAAGAACTTTTGGGACTGGGCATGCCGGTTGATGCACAGACATTAGGAAATATGGTTAAATATTCCATGAAATTTCCCGAAGCCTCACTTAATACCATTGCCAATCTAATGAGACTTGAGATTCCTGTAAATGAACAGAATATCCGTGAGTTCCAGATGTATGGTCAGTTTAACGGACATATTGAGAATCTTTTATCAGATATGGAGAATGGTATAGTTAATGATCTGTTAAAGAACAATCAGGATATTATGGATTTCAAAAAAATGTTATTACAGGCATGTATGAGGGGCTTGATGGGGAAACTGTAAGCTCATCATCTGCCTGCGATGTCCTATCGCAGCAGACAATTGATGAATTAAATAATATGCTGTCTGATTCAGGAGTGAAACTTAATAATGATATCTCAGAAACTTCTGTGAAGGAACTTATTAACCAGCTTGCTGAAAATAATAGTCTTAATTCTGATAATTTTCAGAAAATTATCAATTCAGGAAGCTTCAGAGAGATTCTTCATGCTGTAATTAATGATACAATGAAGCTTACTCCTAAGGATATACAGGAAGGGGAGGAAGCTGTAAGCTCATATTATAAGCGTATAAAAAAATGTAGAGAATATTGAAAATTCACTGAAATCCGCAGGCAATTCAGCTCCTGAACTTTCGAAGAGTCTTTCTGATATAAAAAGTAATATTGATTTCATGAATGATCTTAATAAGAATATGACATATTTTCAGATGCCGGTTAAATTTTCGAAAAGTGAAGGTAATGGGGAACTGTATGTATTCACTAATAAAAAGAATCTTGCCGGAAAAACAGATAATATAAGTGCAATGCTTCATCTGGATATGGATAATCTTAAATCAATGGATATATATGTTAATCTGTCTGGAGGTAACAATGTTTCAACTAATTTTGTTCTCGAGACAGAAGAACTGCTTGATTTTGTGTATCAGCATATAGACAGGCTTAATGCCAGGCTTGAAAAACTTGGATATAATACACATTTTGAAATGAAGGTAGCAGCTGATTCTTCAGACCGTCTTGATTTTGTTAAGGATTTTATAGAAGCAGAGGCAAGACCAGCTGCAGGTGGACAATACATATTCGATGCAAAAGCATGACAGCTTTATCTAAAGAAGGAGCAGCATATGGAGAAAAAGAATAATGATGATAAGCCCAAAATGGCAGTTGCACTTGAATACACTCCGGGGGAACAGGCACCAAAGATACTTGCAACAGGACGTGGATATATTGCTGAATCAATTATTGAAAAGGCCGGAGAGGCTGATGTTCCTATATATGCGGATTCTAAGCTTGCTGATACTTTATCAAAACTTGAAATAGGAGAAATGATTCCTCCTGAATTATATACCGTAGTTGCAGAAATTCTTGTATTTGTAGATGAATGCGATAAGATTAAAGGGAAAGTGGGTAAATAATGGCTGTTAATAAAAGAGCTGCCGGAGCAGATAAAGAACAGCTTGCTGCCAGATATCTTGTTGATAATGGGTATACTGTTCTTGAACGGAATTTCCGCAATAAAACAGGTGAGATAGATATTATCGCAAAGAAAGATAATTATATTGTATTTGTTGAGGTCAAATACAGAAGTAATAACAAATACGGATATGCAGTCGAAGCTGTAAATTACAGAAAAAAGCAGATAATAAGGCGTGTTGCACAATTCTATATGGCAACAAGATATAAAAGCTGTGATATACCATGCCGTTTTGATGTCATAGGAATAGATGGAGAAACAGTAACACATATTAAAAATGCATTTTAACAAGGATTATAATCATGAATATTAAATATATTGATACAGGAACACTTTATGAAGGATTAAAAGGAGCTGTGGTTAATAATTCCACAAGAATATCACAGAAGAACGGAATTCCTTATATTGAGTTTACACCATTTGATGAATTTGACTGGGTCACTCTTCATTTTTCAACAAGAGATGGTGGAGTGAGCAAAGGAATATATTCAAGCATGAATTTTTCTTTTGACAGGGGCGATGATTATGAAAATGTATATAAGAATTATGAACTGTTTCTTGATACAATGAATATTAAGCCTGAAAACTGTGTTTGTACAAAACAGACACATACTACCAATGTGATTGCTGTTGATTATAATATGGCAGGAATGGGACTTACAAGAGCAAGAAATTTTGATAATGTTGACGGACTTGTAACTAATGAACCAGGTCTGTGTCTTATTACATATTTTGCAGACTGTGTACCTGTATATTTTATTGATCCTGTAAACAGATGCATAGGTGCATCACATTCAGGATGGCGTGGAACGGTTGCAGATATAACACATGAAACGGTACAGCTTATGAACAGAACTTATGGGTCAAAGCCAGAGGATATTCATGCATTCATAGGACCATCAATATGTCAGGATTGTTATGAGGTTGATGAAGCAGTTGCAGAAAAGTTCAGAAGTGCTTACAGCCAGAATGAAATCGGTATGATACTTTATCATACGACAGGAGATAAATACCAGCTTAATCTTCAGGCGGCTAATTATTTTAATATGATCCATGCCGGAATAAAACCTGATAACATAGGTATATCTGATATATGCACAAGCTGTAACAGTGACTGGCTTTTTTCGCACAGGGCTTCGCATGGAAAACGTGGCGTTTTGTGTGGATTCATGAGTATATGCAGATAATATAAAAAGCCAGAACAGATGTTTTGTTGATAATCTGTTCTGGCTTTTTTATTTTTTGTTGTGTTCCTGTTTGTATCTGGCTCTTAATTCAGCTTCCTCAGAAGAAAGCTTTGCCCGGCTTTTTCTGCCAACTCTGGTTATAAGCAGATATATTGCTGCAAGTATAGCAATAGGAATAGCTGCTGTAAGTATTGTCGATAAAGTCTCTGTAAACACACCGTTTTCAAATATGGATTTCTTAACATCTGTATACTGGGCTGAATTGATTATGTATCTGATGTCATTAATCATTTCATCAGTGATTTCATTATCCTTCGACTGAAGAGAATACATATATATATATCCGCGTGCTACAGTGTAGTATTTTCTTGTATAAATTGTCTGCTTTTCGTCTGATACAGATGTAACCTCTGTCCTGAAATATGGACGGTCGTTAATTATATCTATAGCCTTGCCTGTCATTGTCTCTGTCAGGCCATCTTCCTGTTTGGCATTCTCTGAGTCAATATACTGCAGGAACATGCCGCTTAACTGATTCTCATCCAGTTCATCAAGGTTGGAAAGTGATGAGCCTGCTTTCATTCCGACAACAGCAATTTCATAAGAAATGTCTTTTGAAAATGCTTCGAGATATATATTAGATGCTTTCATTGAGTTCTGTACTTCATTGGAATCCTGTGCACCAATATCCTTAAGATATGCATTATTGCCTGTTGTTGTCTGCGTAAAGCATATCAGTTCCTCAGGAACTTTTAATTTTAAATCAATTGCAGAGAACTTATAAGATGCATCTGCTGCCAGTGCAGTAAAAGATGGAAAAATAATTGCCGATATAAGAACCAATACCGGAATAAATGTTAATTTTTTGCGGGAAAATTTCACAAAAACACCTCCTAAAGTGCTTAAAATCAATATTTTGTATGATATCACAGTGCTTTACAAAAAGCAATTAAACTGATATTATATTATAGATTGCGTGTATTAATTTTTTGTAAATTTGCTATAAGAGCAAGGAGGAATTATGAGTAAACCAATAGTCGCTATAGTAGGACGTCCAAATGTCGGTAAGTCAACATTATTCAACAGTCTGTGCGGACAACAGATTTCAATAGTTAAAGATACACCGGGTGTTACAAGAGACAGAATCTATGCCGAGGTAAGCTGGCTAAACCACAATTTCACACTTATAGATACAGGGGGTATAGAGCCGGATACAGGTGATATTATTCTTTCACAGATGCGTGAACAGGCTGAAATTGCCATTGAAACTGCGGATGTAATTATATTTATGACTGATGTTAAGCAGGGACTTGTAGATTCAGATTCTAAGGTTGCTGATATGTTAAGACGTTCACACAAGCCTGTTATTCTTGTTGTCAATAAAGTAGACAGCTTTGAAAAGATGATGCCGGATGTATATGAATTCTATAATCTGGGAATTGGAGAACCATTTCCTATATCAGCCGTTAATAAGTTAGGTTTTGGTGAAGTGCTTGATGAAGTGGTGAGTCATTTCCCAGAAGGTTCAGATACTGATGAAGAAGATGACAGACCTAAGGTAGCTATAATAGGTAAGCCTAATGTTGGTAAGTCATCAATTATTAATAAGCTTGTAGGCAAGAACAGAGTTATTGTATCTGATATTGCGGGAACAACAAGAGATGCTATTGACACAGCTATCAAGTATAATGGCAAAGAATATGTATTTATTGATACAGCGGGACTACGCCGTAAGAGCAAGATTAAAGAAGATCTGGAGCGTTTCAGTATTATAAGAACTGTTGCAGCTGTTGAAAGATCTGATATAGCCATTCTTGTAATTGATGCAACAGAAGGTGTTACTGAACAGGATGCTAAGATTGCGGGAATAGCGCATGAAAGAGGCAAGGGTATTATTATTGCTGTTAACAAATGGGATGACATAGAGAAGAATGACAAGACTATCTATGAGTTTACGAATAAGATTAAAGATACTCTTGCATTTATGCCATATGCAGAGATTATGTTTATTTCTGCCAAGACAGGTCAGAGACTTAATAAAATATATGAATTAGTTGATCACATTGTTGATGCACAGACTATGCGTATTCCTACCGGTGTGTTAATGAAATTCTTACAGAAGCAGTTGCAATGAAGCAGCCACCTTCAGATAAGGGTAAGAGACTTAAAATCTATTACATGACTCAGGTTTCGGTAAAACCACCGACATTTGTTATGTTTGTTAATGATGTAGCACTCACACATTTTTCTTATACAAGATATATAGAAAATAGAATAAGAGAATCCTTTGGATTCAGAGGTACATCTATCAGATTCATCAACAGAGAACGTAAGGAGAAAGAGTAATGTTATTTAAAATAGGTGTTCTTATATATGGATATTTTGCCGGAGCACTCATTCAGGCAGGATACTGGATGGGAAAGTTCAATAAGATTGACATCAGGGATTATGGCAGTGGCAATGCGGGAACTACTAATGTTATGAGAACTCTTGGCAAGAAAGCTGGAATTGCAACTTATCTGTTAGATGCATTTAAAGCTGTAATTGCTGATATATTGATACATTTTCTTATAGTACCACATACTGCAATTCCGGAAATGCTTCTGTTTCTGTATTGTGGCCTTGGAATTGTGCTTGGACATAATTTTCCGTTCTACCTTAAGTTTAAGGGGGGAAAGGGAATAGCAGCATCTTCAGGTGTTGTTATAAGTCTTATGCTTTTTTCCTAAGTACTGTTTTATGTTTACAGTTTTTGGTATTTTCTTTTTTGCACTTGTAGCCAGGATAAGCCGTTATGTTTCACTGGCCTCACTTATAGGTATGGCAATGTTTTTGTTGAATTTCTTATATGGGGATTCTTAGGCTGGCTTCCATTAAATGGAACAGATCTTGTTGAAGGCACTGTTATTGTTTTCGCTCTTGCAGCACTTGCATTTATCAGACACCGCAGTAATATTGTAAGACTGGTTCATGGAACAGAACGGAAAATCGGTGAAAAAAGAATTAATTTTTGATGCGCTTATGCGCAGATTGGAGTATAATTATGGCAAATGTAAGTGTTTTAGGAGCAGGAAGCTGGGGCTTAGGTCTTGCTTTACTTCTTAATAACAACGGACACAATGTAACAGTATGGTCAGTATTAAAGGATGAAGTTGCTATGCTTCAGACTGAAAGAGAACATAAAAGATGCCTCCCTGGTGTAAAGATTCCTGACAGTATTACTGTTTCAGGAGATACAGAGAATGTAATTGGCAGTGCATATGTACTTGTACTTGCAGTTGCATCTCCTTATACCCGTTCTACTGCAAAGCTGATTGCACCTTTCGTAAAGGAAGGACAGATTATTGTAAATGTGGCAAAAGGTGTTGAGGAGCATACTTTATTAACACTCTGCCAGATTGTAGAAGAGGAGATTCCTTGTGCCAAGGTTGCTGTTTTATCAGGACCAAGCCATGCTGAAGAGGTAAGCCGTGGTATTCCTACAACATGTGTCATAGGTGCACATGAAAAGGCAACTGCTGAATATTTACAGAACATTTTTATGAGTGATGTATTCAGGGTATATACAAGTCCTGATATGCTTGGAATATGCATAGGTGGTGCATTAAAGAATGTTATCGCGCTTGCTGCAGGTATTGCGGATGGGCTTGGCTATGGTGATAATACTAAAGCTGCTCTTATAACAAGGGGTAATGCTGAGATAACAAGACTTGGTGTTGCGATGGGAGCTAATCCTCATACTTTTGCTGGTCTTTCAGGTATTGGTGACTTAATCGTTACATGTGCAAGTATGCACAGCCGTAACAGACGTGCAGGAATCCTCATAGGTAAAGGATACACCAAAGACGAGGCTATGAAAGAAGTGCAGATGGTAGTAGAAGGTGTGTTCTCTGCAAAGGCAGCGTTAGAACTTTCTAAGAAATATAATATTGAGATGCCGATTGTAGAGCAGGTTAATAAGGTGCTTTTTGAAGACAAACCTGCTGCTGAAGCTGTTAAGGAACTTATGTTAAGAGATAAAAAAATAGAGATTGATAATTCTGAATGGAAGTAATCATTCTGAATTAACAGAGGGGGAAAAACTGATGGCTCATATTAAAAATCTATCGAACAGAGCATACATTTCGGGCAGTCTTAAAGACAAACTTTCAAGATTTGAGATGTATAGATACAGCTTTATTTATGCGCCTACAGGATATGGTAAATCCAAAGTAATAAGGACTTTTTTTAAGAATTACCCAGGGTATACTGTTTTATGGATAGATGCAGAAAGTTCCAGAGAGATTTTTTGGGATAATTTCTGCAATGCTGTCAAAATGTTTGATAATACATTGGCTGCAGCTTTTAAGAAAATTGGATTTCCTGATTCGGATTATGCTATTAATGAAGTTATTAATCTTTTATCTATTATGAATTCAGAGAAATTCTCTGCTCTGCTTGTGATTGATAACTTTGATGATATATTTGATGACAATATGTGCAGAATATTTGCTGCATCATATTTATCAACCGCAGTAGGATTGAGATATGCATTTATATTAAAAAATTAACTAATCAGAGTATTATTAATCTTATAACTAAGGATGATGCGTTGGGAATCACAAAAAAGGATTTTGCATTTTCACAGGAAGATATTGAAGATTATTTCAGACTTAATGAAATTATTCTTGATAAAGAAACTTCTAAAGATATATTTAATAAGACTCTGGGATGGCCATATGTAGTACATCTATACATGGAAGCCTATAAGAATAAACATACCGATGCAGATAAGACTGTGCTTGATAAAGCATATACATTTATTGAAAATAATGTATGGCTGGAGTTGTCTGATGATGAAAGACAATTTCTTGCTACCTTGAGCGTATTTTCAAGCTTTAATCTTAACCAGTGCATGAAGCAGACTTTTTAGAAGAAAAAATGTGTCTTAAACTTCTTAATTCAATTCCGTTAATTAATTATGATGAGCATACAAGAAGGTACAGCTTTAATCCTATGTTTGACGGATTCATTCTTCAGGTTCTTGACGAAATGCCTGTTGATGAAGTTACTAAGATTACACTCAGAGCTGCTGATACGAATCTTGATGATGGTAATTACTTTGAAGCGATGAAGCTTTACAGCCACTCAAAGGAATATAGGAAAATATATCAGCATAATATTGATTTTATAAATATATATCCTTATGTAATTAAGCAGAATAAAGATGTATTTACGGACATTGCCAATCACTACTGGGATATAGAAAAAGAGGGACATTATGAATTTTCTTTGATTATATGTTTCTCACTGCTTATGTTTAATGAGAAGCATATGGTTGAAACTCTTCTTACGGATATAACATCAGATATCTGTAAGGATTCAGTTTTAAGTGACAACAAGAAGAATTCTTACATGGCGGAGATACAGTTTATAAAGGCTTTTACAGAATATAATGATTTTGGAAAGATGAGAGAATGTTTTAATATTATTCTTTCTATTTCTAAATCACCTGTAAATATAATTGCCGGTGGCTTTCCATTTAATTATGAATGCCCTTCAATTATGATGCTATATCACAGACAGTCTGGAGCACTTGATAAGGAACTTGAAACGCTTGAACAGTGTGCTCCGGATTATTACAGAATAACGAATGGTCATGGAAAAGGTTTTGAAGCTCTGATGCGTGCTGATGTTTTATATAACAGAGGTGACCTTGACGGAGCTGAGATTCTCTGTCAGAAAGCAATATATATGGCAGACAGCCGTAATCAGTATGCTATATACATTGCTGCATATTATATTCTTGCAAATATAGCACTCTACAGAGGATTTAATGATCAGTATAAGGAAAATATGCACAAAATTGAAGCTGTGGCAAGAAGGGATACCCGAAAATCCAAATCGCTTGAAAAGCTTTTCGGATATATGCCATGCATGTATGTATTCTGATATAGAACAGCAGGATAAAATTGCTGCATGGATTAAAGACCAGAAAAAGATTGAAGATTCCGTTAATTTCTTCTCTCTTAGTTTTGTTAACATTGTGTTTGGAAAATATCTTATACTTAATCGTGAGTATCATCATTTTCTTGGTATAAGCGGTCAGCTTTTAGGACTTAACAATCTTTTTTTCTTATATCCTTCCACAGATATATACATATATATATCTTGCAATTGCGAATAAAGAAACAGGTGAGACAACTAAAGCCCATAAGTTTCTTAAAGAGGCCATAAAGCTTGCTGAACCAGACAGAATATATATGCCTTTTGTACATAATTACAGCAGCATATCTGAGCTTATGGCAGAAACTGTTATAGGTCATGATAATCAAGGCTTTATCAGAAATGTTATAAAGATTTCAAAGGGTTATGAAAAAGGGGTTAAATCAATAAAAAAAGCTGGACATGCCCTTGCAGATTATGGACTTACTGTACGTGAGTCAGATGTTGCACAGGTTGCAGCACAGAGATTCTCTAATAAAGAAATTGCTGAACAGCTCTTTATTGCTGAGAGTACTGTAAAGTCCAATATGAAAGTTATATTTAATAAACTGCAGATTAATTCTCGTGCAGAATTAAAGAATTTTTTCGAATAAAATATAAAGGAACTGATATTATGAGAGTAATAGCTGGAATTGCCAGAAGCATGCCTTTAAAGGCTGCTGAGGGTGACAACACAAGACCAACTACTGACAGAATTAAAGAAACATTGTTCAATATGTTACAATCAGATATTGCAGGATGCAGGTTTCTTGATTTATATTCAGGAAGTGGTGCGATAGGTATTGAGGCGTTAAGCCGTGGTGCAAAAGAAGCTGTTCTTGTAGAAAATGCAAGACAAGCAATAGCTGTTATTAAAGATAATCTTACATTTACAAAACTTTCCCCTAATGCTGTTGTAATGGAACAGGATGTTTTGTCTGCAATAAACAGATTATCAGGCAGCGGAGTATTTGATATTATATTTATGGATCCACCTTATGGAAAAGACTATGAATATGACGTATTACTAGCATTATCACATTCGGATATTGTAGACAGATATACAATTATTGTAATTGAGGAGGCTCTTAATGTGCCTTTGGATTATATTGATGAATGTGGATTTGAGACTGTAAAGGTTAAGAATTATAAAACTAATAAGCATATTTTTTATACGATTAAAGGAGAGTGAATAACTGTGAAAAAAGCGATTTATCCAGGAAGTTTTGACCCGGTGACATTAGGACATTTGGATATAATCAGGCGTTCATCAAGTCTTGTTGATCATCTGATAGTTGGCGTTTTAAATAACAGTACCAAAACACCATTGTTTTCAGTGGAAGAGCGTGTTAATATGTTAAGAGAAGTGACAAAGGATCTGCCTAATGTTGAAGTATTAAGCTTCAGTGGATTACTGGTGGATTTTGCTGCAGAACATAACGTTTCTGTGATAATAAGGGGATTAAGAGCTGTCACTGATTTTGAATATGAGCTTGCAATGTCGCAGACTAACAGAGTTGCGGCTCCTGGGATTGATACGGTATTTCTTACAACAAGCCTGAAGTATGCATATTTAAGTTCCAGCATCGTTAAAGAGATGGCTATGTATGGCGGGGATATTAAAAGTTCGTTCCGGAAGAGATTATAGACAGAGTTTATGAGAAGTATGGAATCACAAAATAATCAAAATACTATTAAAGGAGTAAAACGATGAGCAGAATTGAGCAGTTAATAAGTGATATTGAAAGTTATATTGATACCTGTAAATATTATCCATTATCTAATGTTAAGATTATTGTTAATAAAGAGCAGTTAGAGGATATGCTTACAGAATTAAGATTAAAAACTCCTGATGAAGTTAAGAAATATCAGAAGATTTTAAGCAATAAAGATGCTATTCTTGCAGATGCCAAGGAACAGGCTGATGCTATTATTAATGCAGCACAGGTTCAGACTGAAGAACTTATTAATGAGCATGAAATTATGCAGAGAGCTTATGCACAGGCTAATGAGCTTATTGAACAGGCTACAGCACAGGCACAGGCTATCTGGATAATGCAACAGAGGAAGCAAACAGCATAAGGTATGGTGCAATGCAGTACACAGATGATATGCTTGCAAAACTTCAGTATATTATTGAACATTCAATTAAGGATAATAAAGAAAAATATGATTCGTTATTATCAGGTCTAGAAAATGTATTATCTGTTGTCAATAATAATAGGAATGAGCTTAGTGGTATTGAAGAAGGAGAAACTGAAGAAACTGTGCAAAACAATTCGGAAGATTCGGATTCCACAGATACAGACAATAATGAATAACAATTAATAATCTTATAGTATATTTAATACATATATCAGCAGATAAGTCATTGCAAGTGTTACTATACACAGTACAAGTTTCTGATATATGTATTTTTTTATGCTTATATAACTGCTGCATATGCTTTTTGTCTGCATAATAATGCATACTCCGCCAAATGCATCAAGTAATACTGTCAATAATACTGTTATATTCATAGGAATTCCGGCATTTTTAATTATGGCAAGACCATTTGATATTTCAAATAAATATGATATTAACAAACCAGCGGTATTGCTTTGTGAAAAATGCATTATAATATTTACAATGACAGAGAAAATAATAACGTAAGCTCCCAACTTCAGAGCAGTATTAATTGAACTGTCTACAGCTTCTTCAAAGAAATGGAATATCAGTTTTTGTCATTTTTTATATGTGGAGCATTGTCTTTTTATTATCTTTATCCCTAAAAAGCAGAATTGCCATATATGAACATAATATTACCGGTGTATATGTCAGTGCAAGAAACATTGGCAGACTGATACATTTTTCGAGGATATTAATATATACATAGCTTATAAGAAATGCCGGACTGGGAATATTGATAATGCCGGCAAGCATGTCCCCGAGTCTGTTTTCAGGATTATTTTTATTGTACCATGAGCAGATATAGGCTCCGTTTGGAAAGCCTGTCATAAGACCTGTTATTACAAGTATCCATGGATTATTAATATTTTTTGCTGCAGAATTCTTACAAGAATATTAGTGAGAATAAAAGATATAAATAATCACAGAAATATTTTCGTGCCATAAAGATATAGTCCGGAAATCACTCCGTGACACACAGGAACCGATAATACCGAAAACACAAATAAAAGAATAAGTATTATGCTTATCATACAGCCTCTTTAATAATAGATATTTAATAATATTCTCAAAAATATGTTTTTATGTGTTATAATGAAATATAATTATGCAATAAAAGCTGAAATGGAGACTACAATGGAAATTCAGATGTGGAAGGAAATTCTTACACCTTATGATCTAGCGGTGGAAGAACTTCAGATAAAATTCAACCATATAATTAAAGAATATCGTCAGGCAGGTGTCTATTCACCCATAGAACAGGTTTTAGGACGTGTAAAAAGTATTTCTAGTATAATAGAAAAGCACAGCGCAGAGGGATTGAAATCGATAAAATTCAGGAAAAACTTTTTGATATTGCAGGCATAAGACTTATATGTCAGTTTACGGAAGATATATATACAGTTGTGAAACTTATCAAGAAACGAAAAGACATGACTGTAATAAGTGAGAAAGATTATATTAAAAATATTAAAGAGAGTGGTTATAGAAGTTATCATCTTATAGTTCATTATGAAGTTGAGACAGTGAAAGGAACTACTATTATACCCGTAGAGATTCAGATAAGAACTCTTGGCATGAATTTCTGGGCAATTATTGAACATTCACTGCAATACAAATATAATGGTGAAATTCCTGCACATGTGAAAGAAAGACTAAATGCGGCATCAGATGCACTTATAACACTTGATAACGAAATGTCATCTATCCATGATGAAATTATTAATTCCCAGACCTACTTTATGGTTAAGGCAAATATTGTTTCAGATATATTAAGTACAATCCAGAATCTGTACAAGGTTGCCAATAAGCAGGTTGTTATAAAAATCCAGGATGAATTCTATGAAATATTTGAAAAAGGCGATGTTAATGAACTTTCAAGATTTTCACGCCAGTTGGATATAATTGCTGAGGATTACCGGGCACAGTCAGTGCAGTAACTCATTACAGAAACTATACAGAATTGAGGTATACAAAGTGAATTTACCAGAGAAATATACAGAATCAATGAAAATGATGTTAGGTGATGAATATGACAGCTATATAGAAAGCTTTAATGATAAGAGATTATATGGACTGCGTGTCAATAACCTTAAAATTTCAACAGAGGATTTCCTTAAGATATGTCCGTTTAAGTTAGAACCTGTTCCTTGGATTGAGAACGGATTCTATTATTCAGAAGATGACAAGCCTGCTAAACACCCATATTATTTTGCAGGCTTATATTATATTCAGGAGCCTAGTGCCATGACACCTGCCAATGTTCTTCCGATTGAGGAAGGAGATGTTGTATTTGATATGTGTGCAGCTCCTGGTGGAAAATCAACAGAGCTTGCAGCCAAATTAAACAAAACAGGACTACTTATAACCAATGATATAAGCAATTCGCGTGCCAAAGCACTTCTTAAGAATGTTGAAGTATTCGGTGTTCCTAATCTGTGCGTCCTTAATGAAGACCCTGTGGGTATAGCTTCAAGATTCTCAGGATTCTTTGACAAAGTACTTATTGATGCTCCATGTTCCGGTGAGGGAATGTTCAGAAAAGACAATAAGCTTATCAAAGCATGGGAAAAGAATGGTCCGGAGTTCTATTCGCAGATTCAGAGAAATATCATTCTTGCCGGTGCTGACATGTTAAAACCGGGCGGTAAATTATTATATTCTACATGCACATTTTCAAAGCTGGAGGATGAAGATTCAGTAATACATCTTCTTACCAACAGACCTGATATGCACCTTATAGATATCAAGCCATATGAAGGCTTCTCACACGGCTTTGATACTGATGAAGGATATCATCTTGAGAAGGCTGTCAGAATATTTCCTCATAAGATGCCTGGAGAAGGACATTTTGTGGCATTATTTGAGAAAGACGGCGAAGATTATACATCTTCTAAAGACCTGTATCAGGAAAGACAAAGCTTCCTGATGAATTAAAGGAGTTCATGGACAGCACCACATTTGAATATGACCCTGCTTATATCAATATAAGAGATACAAGGGTCTTTCTTACATCTCCTTATATGGCAGAGGAACGCGGTTTAAGAATTATAAGAAACGGTCTGCTGCTAGGTGAGCTTAAGAAGAACCGTTTTGAACCGAGTCAGGCATTTGCAATGGCACTTACTAAGGATCAGTTTAATAACTGTCTTGACCTTTCTGTTTCAGATGACAGAGTAATCAGATATCTTAAAGGAGAGACTATCGATATTGATGATTTTAATGTCAAATCTGGCTGGACACTAGTATGTGTTGATGGCTATCCACTTGGATGGGGCAAGAACGCTAACGGACAGTTAAAAAATAAATATCTTGCAGGCTGGAGATGGATGTAAATGCTTATAAGACTTGATAAATATCTTGCAGACATGCAGGTTGGTACACGCAGTGAAGTTAAAGAACTGATAAGAAAAAAAGAGAGTCACTGTTAATGACAATATTGTGACAAAGCCTGAATCAAAGATTAATACAGATGGTGATTCTGTAAATGTAGATGGTAATGCTGTGGGCTATCATGAATATGAGTATTTTATGCTTAACAAGCCTGCCGGTGTTGTTTCGGCAACTGATGACAATACATGTACAACAGTGATTGACCTTATTAAAACTAATAACAGAAAAGACCTTTTTCCGGTAGGAAGACTTGATAAGGACACCGAAGGACTTCTTATAATTACGAATGATGGTGCTATGGCACATGATCTGCTATCACCTAAAAAGCATGTTGATAAGACTTATTATGCCAAAGTTAAAGGTAAGATAAGTGATATGGAAGTTAAGCAGTTTGCCAACGGACTATTCGTTGATGAAGAGCTGACAGCACTTCCTGCCATATTAAAGGTATTAAGCTATAATTCTGATAAGGATTATTCTGAGATTCATGTAACAATACATGAGGGAAGTTTCATCAGGTAAAGAGAATGTTTACTGCCATAGGTTCAGAGGTTCTGTTCCTTAAGCGTATAACATTTGGTGCATTACCACTTGATGAAAGCCTAAAAACAGGTGAATACAGAGCACTTACCAAAGAAGAGATATCAATATTACAACGAAACCAGATTAAAAGATAAGGAGAATTCCATGGTTAAGGATTTTCTTCCAATTAGCAGAGAAGATATGAAAAAAAGGGGCTGGCAGCAGTGCGACTTCGTGTATATATGCGGAGATGCCTATGTTGACCATTCTTCTTTTGGAATGGCTATTATAACAAGGCTATTAGAAAGCCGTGGTTATAAGGTTGGCATTATTGCACAGCCTGACTGGAAAAAAAGAAAGAATCAATTACAATCCTCGGAGAACCAAGATTAGGATTTCTTGTTTCTGCAGGTAATATGGATTCAATGGTTAATCATTATACAGTCAATAAAAAGCACAGAAAGAATGACGCATATTCGCCTGGTGGCAAAATGGGCATGCGTCCCGATTATGCAACTATTGTATATTGTAATCTTATAAGACAGACATATAAGAAAACACCTATTATTATTGGTGGCATTGAGGCTTCATTAAGAAGAATGTCGCACTATGATTACTGGTCTGATAAGATGAAACATTCAATCCTTATTGATTCAGGTGCAGATATTATCTCTTACGGAATGGGCGAACATTCTATTGTAGAGATAGCAGAGGCGCTTGAAGCCGGAATTGATGTTAAAGACATCACATATATAAGAGGCACTGTATATAAAGCAAAAGCCTTGATCATATATATGATGATTATATAGAGCTTCCAAGCTATGATGAAATTGCAGCTGATAAGAAGAAATATGCTGAGAGCTTCTATACACAGTACATTAATACTGATGCTTTCAGCGCCAAGATTCTTGTTGAAAAGGTTAAGGAAAAAATGTATGTCGTACAGAATCCTCCGGCGATGCCGCTTACACAGATGGAGATGGACGATGTATATTCACTGCCTTATATGAGAGATTATCACCCTGTATATAAGAAAATGGGTGGTATTCCTGCATTATCAGAGATTAAATTCTCTCTTACAAGCAACAGAGGATGCTTCGGCGGATGTTCATTCTGTGCGCTTACCTTCCATCAGGGACGTATCATACAGACAAGAAGCCATGAAAATATAATAGAAGAAGCCGAATTGATGACACATGACCCCGATTTTAAGGGATATATTCATGATGTTGGCGGCCCTACAGCTAATTTCAGAAGAACAGCCTGTGACAAGCAGTTAAGTAAGGGAGCATGTGTCAATAAACAGTGTCTTTTTCCTAAGCCATGTAAGAATCTTGTCGTGGAACACAAGGATTATATAAGCCTTTTTAAGAAAGCTTCGTAAGATTCCTTCTGTTAAGAAAGTATTTATAAGGTCAGGCATACGATTTGATTATTGTATGGAAGATTCTGATGATACATTTTTAAGAGAATTGTGTGAGAATCATATTAGCGGACAGCTCCGTGTTGCACCAGAGCATATATCAGATAAGGTTTTATCAAGAATGGGTAAACCTTCAAGAGCGGTATATGACAGCTTTATTAAACGCTATAAAAGAATTAATGATAAGACAGGAAAAGAGCAGTTTGTCGTGCCATATCTTATGTCCAGCCATCCGGGTTCAACCATGAAAGAGGCTATTGAGCTTGCTGAATATGTGCGTGACTTAGGCTATATGCCAGAACAGGTACAGGATTTTTATCCCACACCGTCAACACTTTCAACATGTATGTATTATACAGGTTATGACCCAAGAACAATGGAAAAGGTATATACACCTGTATCCCATCATGAAAAAGAGATGCAGAGAGCACTTATCCAGTACAAGAAGCCTGAGAATTACGATCTTGTAAAAGAAGCACTTCTTGCCAACAACAGAAATGACCTGATTGGATTTGGTCCAAAATGTCTTATTCCACCTAGAAAAATAAGGAGCAGAAGTAATGAAAAAAAGTAGAAAAAGGTGAGTTCGGTTATCTTGCCTATAAAAAAGCCGCAATATGATTAAAACAATTATTGCATTTGCTGTTGTACTCGTAATATTTATCATTGGTTTCATAATATGGAAATCAAAGAATAACTACCTTACAATGCTTGCAGTTGTACTTGTTCTGCCTGCTGCCAAATTCGCAGTATCATACTTTGTTCTTATTCCACATAAGAACTGTGATAAAGAATTAAAGAGTGCTATTGAAGAACGTAAAGGCGAATTAAACAGCGTCTATGACCTTGTTGTATCCAATAAGCAGAAGCCTGTTGGTATTATGGCAGCAGTTATCAGTGATAACCAGATACTTGCCTATACAAGTGCTGCTAAAGCTGACAAGAACCTTTTCGAGACAAGTGTTAAGGAGTTCTTGAAGAATGAGAAGCTTACATGTGCTGTCCTTCTCTATAAGGATAAGGATACATATCTTGAAAAAGTTAAGAATGCAGCCTTGAATTTTGATGTGAGCAAGGAAAACAGCCTTGACAGAAAAAAGTATATAACAGACGCATTACTAAGAATGAGCATGTAATTAAGCAGGTATTATATGAAAGAAATTAACATTGATGAAAAGCTCGCAGGCCAGAAGATGATGCGCTGTCTTGAGCGTTATTTATCCAACGCCCCTAAGAGCTTTCTTTACAAAATGCTGAGAAAAAAGAATATTACACTCAATAATTCCAAAGCAACAGGTGATGAGAAGTTAAAATGTGGTGATATAATCAAGATTTTCTTTTCTGATGAGACATTTGAAAAATTCTCAGCCGATAATAACAGAACAGTTAATGACGACTACTACAACAGAATATACAGGCCACTTGATATAATCTATGAGAATTCTGATGTTATATTCATTAATAAGCCTTCTGGCATGCTTTCACAGAAGGCAAAGCCTGAAGATGTGTCACTTGTTGAATATTTAATTGCACACCTTATACATAAGGGAGAACTTAACGCCGGTGATTTAGCGTCGTTCAAGCCTGGCATATGCAACAGATTAGACCGTAATACAAGCGGAATTGTAGCAGCTGGAAAGACTACTAAAGGATTACAGCAGTTATCGGAAGCATTTAAACAGAGAACCCTTGGAAAGTACTATCTGTGCATTGTAAAGGGGAACGTTGATAAGCGTGCTTTAATAAAAGGATATCTGTATAAAGATAACAAAACTAATAAAGTGACTATAAGCAGAACTGAAACTAAAGATTCACTTCCGATTGAGACAGAGTATATTCCGGTATGTTCTAATGGCAATGTGACTCTGCTAAAGATTCATCTTCTTACAGGACGAAGCCATCAGATAAGAGCTCATCTTGCAAGTATCGGACACCCTCTTATAGGTGATTATAAATACGGTCAGAAATCTATTAATGATACATTTAACAGACAATACAAAGTAAAAGACCAGATGCTTCATTCATATGAATTAGATATTCCAGATATGGACATTCATATATACGCTGCAATACCTGATTCTTTTAAAAATATCATGAAAGGAGAACAGTTATGCCGACCTGGAATTCAAGAGGACTTAGAGGCTCTACATTAGAAGACCTTATTAATATGTCTAATGATAAATACAGGACTTCACATCTTGCACTTGTCCAAAAGATTCCAACACCCATAAAACCAATTAATATAGACCAAAGCACAAGACATATTACACTGGCATATTTTGACCAGAAAAGTACGGTTGACTATATAGGTGTTGTTCAGGGAATACCTGTATGTTTTGATGCAAAAGAATGTGCAACAGATACATTTCCAATTCAGAACATCCATGAACATCAGATTGAATTCATGCGTGAATTTGAGAAACAGGACGGTATTTCCTTTATAATTATATATTTTTCTTCAAGAGATGAGTTCTATTATGTACCATTTTCTGATATAATCAGTTTTTGGGAAAGAAGTGAAAATGGTGGTCGGAAAAGCTTCACATATAAAGAAATAAATCAGAATTTCCGTATATATGCAAATCAGGGAATTCCTGTTCATTATCTGGAAACAATCCAGAAGGATATAGAATTACGATAGAAAGGCAGGGGGTTAGATGATTAGTGATAATCATAATTCTTATAATAACTATAATAATTATATTGATGAATATGAACTTACTAATGGATATGCTGTAGTTGACAGAAATTTCTCAATAGTAACTGCAAATGAGCCTATGTATCTGTTCCTTGGAATGTCAAAACATTATTCAATTATGGATGCTATTCATCAGGTTGACATTGACGATTTTATTGATGTTGCCAACAGTTTAAGACCTGAAATCAAGAAATCCATGTGTATACGGATGCGAAGAATAGATAATTCATACCGATGGGTAATTGTTGATATAGAAAAGAAAGTTATACCTAATACTGATTCATCTGAATACCTTGAATTACATATATCTGATGTTTTAGTTATCCGTGAGCTTAATAAAAAATTACAGCAGCAGATTAAAGCATTTAAAAATGAAACTGCTGAAAATAGAAATTTACTAATTATGCAGCCTGAACCTGCTATAAAAAAGAATTCTGTATAAAAAACATAGAATCTGATAATAACTGCCAGCTTTCGCTTATATATCTTGAAGTTGACAATATTGAACAGTTTAAGGCTACACATACTGATGACGAATGCCACAGAATAACATATGTAATTGAAGATACCATATTAAAAGCAATTGATGACCGTGGTGTATTAGGTCGTCTGAATGATTTTAAGTACATTATAGCTATTAAAAACATCAATAAAGAAGTTAAATTGCGTGCATTTTTGGAGCATATAAGGACCCAGATTTCATGGCATTGTAAATTTATTGATTCATCATATAATATAGAATTTTCTATTGGCATAGGAAGATATCCTGATAATGGAAAAGATTTAGAACTTATTAAGAAAAAAAATCCAAAAAGCAATTAATATGGCACGTTCTAAAGGAGGCAACAGATATATAATCTATAAGGAGTTCCTGCACGGAGAAATCGAAGATTCTGATAAATAGTTTGTTGACAATAACTACATATTTATGTATAATTCATACAAATTTAGTGTGTTAGCATAGTATCACTTCAACGCATTAAAGCATTCAATATAACGAAAGGATATACATTTATGAAGAAAGATTTACTACATACACCAGAGGGTGTGCGCGATATATACAGTACAGAATGTGCAGAAAAGAAGGTCATTGAGAATCGTCTTCATGATGTCTGTGCATCATATGGATATAATGATATACAGACACCTTCTATTGAATTCTTTGATGTATTCAATAAAGAACGTGGAAGTGTACCGTCTAATGAAATGTTCAAGCTTTTTGACAGATACGGAAACACTTTAGTATTAAGACCGGATATGACACCATCTATAGCAAGAGCTACAGCAAAATATTTTGAAGACAGAGTTCTTCCAGTCAAGCTCTGTTATCTTGGCAATACATTTATCAATGTAAGCAAGTATTATCAGGGAAGACTTAAAGAAAATACAATGCTTGGTGCAGAGCTTATCAATGATAACTCTCTGGCAGCAGATTATGAGATTATCTCTATGGTTATTGACTGCATGTTATCAGCAGGTCTTACAGAGTTTCAGGTTGAGCTTGGTAACGTTGCTTTCTTTAATGGTCTTTTACATAAAGCTGGCATTACAGGAGATTCTTCAGAAGAATTATTAAGACTTATCAAGGATAAGAATTACTTCGGTGTTGAAGAACTCTTAGATAGTCTTAATATTGATGATGCAGTTGCCAAAGCATTGCTTGAACTTCCTCAGTTATTTGGTGGTACAGAGGTGCTTGAAAAGGCTAAATCTTTAACAGATGAAGAAGAGTGCATACAGGCTGTTAACAGACTTGAGGAGTTATATGAGCTTCTTAAGAATAACAATTACGATAAATATATCTCTTTTGATTTAGGAGATTTATCTGAGCATGCATACTATACTGGAATTATATTCCATGCATATACATTTGGAACAGGGGAGCCTGTTGTGAATGGCGGACGTTATGACAAGCTGCTCGGTCAGTTTGGCTGTGACAAGGCATCTATTGGTTTCTCTATCACAATTGACAGACTTATAGCCGCACTTAACAGACAGAATATCCATATCCCACACGACGCTAATGGAACACTTCTTGTATACAATGCTGACAGGCTTGGTGATGCTATAAATGTATCTAAGAAATTAAGAAGTACTGGTGTTAATGTCTGCATGATTGAATATAAAGACAGCAAGTCTGATTCTCAATATATTGAATATGCTAAAGAATCTTCATTAGTAAATGTAGCATTTATTGATGATGAATACGCTTCTGATTCAACAATAAGAGTTATTGATGAATCAGGAAAAATGAAAGAGCAGCTGTAAAAAGCCTTGTAGGAGGTACATTTTAATGAGATATATAACTATTGCATTAGCAAAAGGCCGTCTTGCAAAGAAGGCAATGGAGATATTTGAACAGATTGGCATTCCTTGACGAAGAGATGAAGGACGAAAAGACAAGAAAGCTTATCTTCACTAATGAGGAATTAGGATTCCGTTTCTTTTTATCAAAGCCATCTGATGTTCCTACATATGTAGAATATGGTGCGGCCGATATCGGTATTGTAGGTAAGGATACAATTCTTGAAGAAGGAAGAAGTCTTTATGAAGTATATGACCTTCAGATGGGCAAATGCAGAAGTGTGTATGTGGTCCTGAATCAGCAAGAGAAAAGTTACAGCATCATGAGCTTATAAGAGTTGCTTCTAAGTATCCTAACATTGCAAAGGATTATTTTAATAATATAAAGCATCAGACTGTAGAGATTATCAAGCTTAACGGTTCTGTAGAATTAGCACCTATTGTAGGTCTTGCAGAGGTTATCGTTGATATCGTTGAGACAGGTGCAACTTTAAGAGAAAATGGTCTTGAAGTCCTCGAAGAGGTGTGTCCTCTTTCTGCGAGAATGGTTGTAAACCAGGTAAGCATGAAGATGGAGCAGGAGCGAATTAACAAGCTTATTAATGATGTCAAGAAATATATAGAAACACAGGGGATATAACAAGGAGGAAAATTCCTCTCCTCACTATGGAGTTCGGATTTTGCTTCGCAAAACAAGGAGGAAATATAATGCGTATCGTTGAATTAACAGATGAAAGTAAGAATAATATTTTAGAGAATCTTTTAAAGAGAAGTCCTAACAGCTATGGAAAGTTCGAATCGGCAGTTGCTGAGATTCTTCTTAATATCAAGACAAAGGGCGATGAGGCTTTATTTGAATATACTAAGAATTTTGATAAGGCTGATATCAATGCTGACAATATTGTCGTAACAGAGGCAGAGATTGAAGAAGCATACTCTTTAGTTGACCCTGAACTTATTGAGGTTATAAGAAAGGCTATCGTTAATATTCGTTCTTTCCATGAGAAGCAGAAACAGTACAGCTGGTTTGATTCTAAGCCTGACGGAACTATATTAGGTCAGAAGGTTACTGCACTTGCAAGAGTCGGGTGTGTATGTACCAGGAGGAAAGGCTGCCTATCCTTCATCAGTTCTTATGAACGTTCTTCCAGCAAAGGTTGCAGGTGTTGAGCAGATTATAATGTGTACTCCACCTGATAAAGAAGGAAAGGTATATCCTACAACACTTGTTGCAGCTAAAGAGGCTGGAGTTGATGTTATATATAAAGCTGGCGGAGCACAGGCTGTTGCAGCTATGGCATATGGTACAAAAATCTATTCCTAAGGTTGATAAGATATGTGGACCTGGTAATATTTATGTTGCACTTGCAAAAAAAAAGGCTGTATTTGGTTATGTAAGCATTGATTCCGTAGCAGGCCCTAGTGAAATTATGGTTATTGCTGATGAGACTGCAAATCCAAGATTTGTTGCAGCTGACCTTCTCTCACAGGCAGAGCATGATGAGATGGCATCTGCAATTCTTGTGACAACAAGTGAAGAACTTGCACATAAGGTATCTGCAGAGGTTGATAAGTTTGTAGCTGAATTATCAAGAAAGGAAATTATCCAGAAATCACTTGATAATTACGGATATATTCTTGTTGCTAAGGATATTGATGAGGCTGTAGATGTTGCTAACGAGATTGCATCAGAACATATGGAAATCGTTACTAAGAATCCTTTTGATGTTATGACTAAGGTTAAGAACGCAGGTGCTATCTTCCTTGGAGAATATAGTTCAGAGCCTCTTGGTGATTACTTTGCAGGTCCTAACCACGTTCTTCCTACTAACGGAACAGCTAAGTTCTTCTCACCTTTAAGTGTTGATGACTTCATTAAGAAATCAAGCATTATTTCATATTCTAGAAATGCTCTTGAAGCTATCCACACAGATATTGAGAAATTTGCTACAGCAGAGCATCTTACAGCTCATGCTAATTCAATTAAGGTAAGATTTGAAAATTAATTAGCGCAATGGCGCGGAAACGGGGATTATATGGCTGTATCTGAAATCAGACAGGCAACTGTAAAAAGAAAAACAATTGAAACTGATATTGCTTTATTTTTAAGAATTGATGGTTCGGGAGAAGCAGAGGTCGATACAGGAATCGGTTTTTTCGACCATATGTTAAAAAGCTTTGCAAAGCATGGTCTTTTTTGACCTTAAGTTAAAAGTAACTGGTGACCTGATAGTTGACTGCCACCATACTATCGAAGATGTCGGAATTGTACTTGGTGAAGCTATCAAAGAAGCTATAGGAGATAAGATGTCTATAAGAAGATATGGCGATATTATTCTTCCTATGGATGAAACACTTATCATGTGTGCCATAGACCTTTCAGGAAGACCGTATCTTGGTTTTGAGTCTACATTTACAGCAGACAGCGTCGGATACTTTGATACACAGATGGTTAAAGAATTCTTCTATGCAATATCTTACAGTGCAGGCATGAATCTTCATATAAGAAAGATTGCAGGTGAGAACGATCATCACATTATTGAAGGCATGTTCAAAGCATTTGCAAAGGCATTGGACGAGGCAACTGTTAAAGATACTAGAATCAAGACAATTCTCTACTAAGGGAAGTCTCTAAATATACTTAAGGAGTTACATATATGCGATTATATCCAGCAATTGATGTTAAAGACGGGCAGTGTGTCCGCTTAAAGAAGGGACTTTTTAATGAAGTTACTGTATATTCTGAAAGACCTTACGAGATAGCTAAAGGCTTTGAAGAGGCAGGAGCACAGTTTATACATACTGTTGACCTTGATGGTGCTTTGAAAGGACACGGCGTTAATGCAGAAACTATTAAGAAGATATGTTCAAGTGTTAATGTTCCTGTACAGATGGGCGGTGGAATCCGTACTCTTGAAAACATTCAGGAGGTTCTTGACCTCGGCGTATATAGAGTTATTATCGGTACTAAGGCTGTTGAGAATCCTGATTTTATTAAGGCCGCCATTGACAGATTCGGTGCTGAACATATTGTTGTAGGTGTTGATGCAAAAGATGGTCTTGTGGCTATCGAGGGCTGGGAAAAGGTCAGTGATAAGACCGCACTTTCACTTGCACTTGCAATGAAGGATATCGGCGTACAGACTATTGTGTACACTGATATATCAAAGGATGGTATGCTTGCCGGTCCTAATGTTGAACAGACTAAGATTCTTTCTGATAAAACAGGTATTGATATTATTGCTTCAGGCGGCATGAGTTGCATGGATGATCTTACACATATTAATGATGCCGGTATCCATGGTGCAATTATCGGTAAGGCAATCTATGAAAAACGTATTGACCTTAAGGAGGCTGTAAATCTTTTTTGAATCCGGAGCATCTTACAGCAAGGCATCAGCAATGCCTAAGGCTGATATTTCGTTTAAGGATTTAAAGCTTGACGCCAATGGTCTTATTCCTGTTGTTGTACAGGATTATGTCAATGGTGAAGTTCTTATGTTTGCTTACATGAATGAGGAAGCCTTCAATAAGACTTTAGAGACAGGCATCATGACTTATTATAGCCGAAGCCGTCAGGAGCTTTGGGTTAAAGGTCTTACATCCGGACATTTCCAGTATGTAGGTTCTCTTGACATCGACTGTGACAATGATACTATTCTTGCAAAGGTTCGTCAGGTTGGTGCTGCATGCCACACTGGAAACAGAACATGCTTCTATAGAAATATTAAAACATGGAACAGATAATTTATGGAATATAAATATATAATCACAGATATTAACAATAAAATCTTCTGCTGCATATATACTTCTGATAATACCTGCCACTATCTTAAGCCTTTAGATAGTGGCAGTGTTGTTGGTAACATATATGTTGGAAGAGTTGAAAATGTAGTTAAGAATATTAACGCTGCATTTATTGAGATAGAGGATAAGCAGAAATGTTATTACTCTATACAAGACAACAAAACACCAATATTTTTTAATGAGAAAAACAATCCTGCAATATGTCAGGGCGACAGAATTCTCGTAAAAGTTATAACTGAGCCGCTTAAAACCAAACCTGCAAAGGTATCTTCAAAGATAGAGCTTACCGGCAATTATTCAGTTGTTTCCAACGATGTAAAAGGTGTTCACATTTCAAAAAGATAAAATCTAATGAAACAATTACAGAGATAAAAAAACGTGTTGCTGACATTCTCATTCAGAAGCAGCGGGAAGCCATAGAAAAAACAGGCTATGATTATCTTTCAAATTTCGGAATAATATTAAGAAGCGGCTGTGCTGATGCTGATTTAGATGATATTATTAAAGATGTAAATGCATTGTGTAACGAATACACTGATATGCTCCGAAAAGCTGTTTTTCAAAGTTCTATACACTTGTACATAAAGACAGACCTGCATATATTGAGGAAATTGTTCATCTGTCAGGAAAAGACCGTGTTGAGGTTATCACAGATATTCCGGATATATATAATGAATTAGAAACATATCTGCCTCGTAACAGTAATATAAGTATCCGTATGTATAAAGATGAATTATGGCCTTTATACAAGCTCTATTCTATAGAAAAAGAGATAGATACCGCTCTTTCCAAGAAGGTCTGGTTAAAATCAGGTGGATATCTTATTATCGAACAGACTGAAGCACTTTCTGTCATTGATGTTAATTCTGGTAAGAATGTAACTAAGGCAAAGAACATGGAAGCAATCGAGGCTTCTGCATTAAAAACTAATCTTGAATCCGCAGACAAGCTGTGCCAGCAGATTAAGGTAAGAAATCTCTCGGGAATTATTATCGTTGATTTTATTAATATGAATCAGAGAAATTGCGATATTCTGATGGAACATTTGAAATCTCTGGCAAAAAAGGATATAGTAAATACTACAATCGTTGACATCACCAAGCTTGGTCTTGTTGAGATTACACGAAAGAAAATTGGAAAAAGTCTGTCTGAAAGTCTTAATAAAGCCTGAAAATGCATGGAGGATTTATGGATAATACTGAAGTAAATATTTCACAGGAAATTCCTGCATACGAAAGAAGATATAGAAAGATATCAGAATGGTTTCTTAATTGTAAGCCAGCTTATGCAATTCTTAAATTCATATACAAATATATGGCTTATTTTATCGCATTTGCATACATTTTTCTTATAATAATGAGTTTACGAGGGACTTTCTTTTCTGAGACAACTCCGATTATGTTAAGAAACAGCGGTATAGTTGTTGAAACTGATAAATTTTTACTTACATCCAAGCTTATTCTCACACCTTTAACATCATTTATTCTTGTATCTGTTATAAGAAAATGTATTGATGCGAAAAGACCATATGAAAAATATAATATAAAGCCCTTGTTTGTTAAAGATACTAAAGGGGATTCTATGCCAAGCAGACATGTTTTTTCCATTACAATTATTGCGATGTGCTGGCTTTATGTTTCTGTTCCTGTGGGGATTATTATGCTTTTGCTTGTAGCAATTATGTCAGCAAGCAGAGTGCTTGCAGGAGTACATTTTGTAAGAGATGTTGTTGTTGGATTCGCAGTAGGAATTATATGTGGAATTGCCGGCTTATGGATTATCTGAAAATTTTAAAATATTTCTAAAAACATTTGACAAATAGTAACTGAATGTATATTATATATTTTGTGTGCCGCTCAGTTAGGGTATAAGTGTATCTGATGTATGTCGGATTCCCCAAAACTGGCGAGTATTTAATTAAGGAGGATACCATATGTACGCAATTATAGCAACAGGTGGTAAGCAGTACACAGTTTCTGAAGGCGATACTATCAGAGTTGAGAAGCTTGCAGTTAATGCTGGTGACACTGTTACATTTGATCAGGTTCTTTTTGTAAACAACGGCGAGGCTAAGGTTGGTGAGCCAACAGTTGCCGGTGCTACAGTTACAGCTAGCGTTGTAGGCGAAGGCAGAGATAAGAAGGTTATCGTTTACAAGTACAAGAGAAAGACTGGATATCACAAGAAGAATGGTCATAGACAGGCTTACACAGAAGTTAAGATTGAAAAGATTAATGCTTAATTTTTGTATGGATGTTTGTGAGGTGTGTTATTCATGACTCATATAACTTTTTTTAAGAACTCTGAAAAAGAGATCACAGGTTTTTATTCTGCAGGTCATGCAGGATATGCTGAATCCGGCAGTGATATTATATGTTCTGCTATTTCAGTTCTGACAATCAATACTATTAATTCGATAGAGGCTTTTACCGATGATAAGTTTGATGTGTCAGTTAATGAGGATGAAGGAATTGTTATCTTTAAGATGGCTATGCCTGTTAGTCCGGAAACTTCGATTTTACTTAAGTCATATGAATTAGGTGTTAGTTCTGTGGCTGAGGATAATCCGAAATACTTATCAATTAGTGTTAAGGAGGTGTAACCTTATGTTAAATATGAATCTTCAGTTATTCGCTCATAAAAAGGGTGTAGGTTCTACAAAGAATGGTAGAGATTCAGAGTCTAAGAGATTAGGCGCTAAGAGAGCTGACGGACAGTTTGTTTTAGCTGGTAATATTCTTTACAGACAGCGTGGAACAAAGATTCATCCAGGTGTTAATGTTGGTCGTGGTGGCGATGATACATTATTCGCACTTGTTGATGGAACTGTTAAGTTCGAAAGAAAGGGCAAGGATAGAAAGCAGGTTTCTGTTTATCCTGTTGTTTCAAACGACTAATTTGTTTTTTAGCTCCAAGTCTTCGGATTTGGAGCTTTTTTCTTAATTTGTAAATGTTAATTCTAAACAGTTAACATAATTTAAATATAGAATGGAGGAAAGGTTATGTTTGCAGACAGAGTCCGCATTTTTATTAAATCCGGCAAGGGTGGAGATGGTCATGTAAGCTTCCGTAGAGAGCTTTATGTTCCTGCTGGCGGTCCTGATGGCGGCAATGGCGGTCATGGCGGAGATATTATTTTTATGGTCGATAAAGGCCTTAATACACTCGGTGATTTCAGACATAACAGCAAATATATTGCTGAAAGCGGCGAAGAAGGCGGCAAGAGAAGATGCACAGGTAAAGATGGTGAAGACCTTATAATTAAAGTGCCTGAAGGAACTGTTATATATGATGATGAATCCGGCAAAGTTATTGCAGATATGTCTGGAGATAACCTTCAGGAAACTATTCTTAAAGGTGGCCGTGGTGGTAAAGGTAACATGAACTATGCTACATCTACCATGCAGGCTCCACAGTATGCACAGCCGGGACAGGATGCACAGGAATTATGGGTTCGTCTTGAACTTAAGGTTATTGCTGATGTTGGTCTTGTAGGATTCCCTAATGTTGGTAAATCAACATTTTTATCAAGAGTAACTAATGCAAGACCTAAGATTGCCAATTATCATTTCACAACACTTAATCCTAACCTTGGTGTTGTTGATCTTGATGGTGGTAAAGGTTTCGTTATTGCTGATATTCCTGGTCTTATTGAGGGTGCATCAGAAGGTGTTGGTCTTGGACACCAGTTCTTACGTCATATTGAGAGAACTAAAGTCATTATTCATATTGTTGATGCAGCTTCAACTGAAGGCCGTGATCCTATAGCTGATATTAAGGCTATTAACAAAGAGCTTGAGAATTATAATCCTAAGCTTCTTGAAAGACCACAGGTTATAGCAGCTAATAAGATTGATGTTATATATGATGATGGCAGTGACCCTGTACAGGCTATAAGAGATGCATTTGAGCCGGAAGGTATTAAGGTATATCCTATATCAGCTGTTACAGGACAGGGCGTTAAAGAGCTGTTATACGCAGTCAGAACACTGCTTGATAACTTCAAGGACGAACCTGTATTATTTGAAAAGAATTTGACTACGACGAGCTTATGGATAATCCTAACGAAAGCTTTGAAGTTTCTATTAACGAAGATGGCGTATACGTTGTCAACGGACCAAAGATTGATAAAATGCTTGGTTATACTAACCTTGAATCTGAAAAGGGATTTGATTTCTTCCAGAAATTCATGAAGCGCTCAGGTGTTCTTGATGAACTTGAGAAGCTTGGAATTGAGGAAGGCGATACAGTTATCGTTGGTGATTACCTTGAGTTTGATTACTATAAAGCATAATTAATAGGAGAGAATATATAACAAGCAAACAGAGAGCTTATTTAAAGGGTCTTGCAATGACAATGGATCCAATATTCCAGTTTGGAAAGAACAGTCTTACTCCTGAGAACACTGCAGCTATTGCAGAAGCTCTTGAGGCAAGAGAACTTATCAAAATAAGTGTTCTTAATAACTGTGCCGATGACCCTAGAGAAATCGCACAGATGGTTGCAGAAAGAACACGCTCACAGGTTGTTCAGGTTATTGGAAAGAAAATCGTTCTTTACAAGGAATCTAAGGACAACAAAAAATCATTTTACCATGATTAATTCAGACAAAATAATAGGTATTATGGGTGGGACATTTAATCCAATCCACAAAGGACACACAGGTATTGCCAGATGTGCTTACGAACAGTCTGATATTGATGAAATATTATTCATGCCTTCAGGCACACCTGCTTATAAAGATAATTCTCCCATTGTAAGTGCTGTTGACCGTTGTAACATGGTAAAGCTTGCAATTAAACCTTTTGATTACATGTCACTTTCTACGATTGAAACTGACCGTCCCGGTAATACCTACACAGCCGATACACTTGCACAGATATATGATTCATATAAGAAAATATATTTTATAATAGGTGCAGATTCGCTTCTTTATATTCAGGACTGGTATCATCCTGAGTATATATGCAGCCATTGTCATCTTTTATGTGCTAACAGGGACAATAATTCAGCCAGTGTACTTATAGATCAGAAACATTTTCTTGCTGATAAATATGGTGCGGTTATTGATTTTATTGATGTTCCGGAACTTCCTTACAGTTCAACTGATATACGAAAGAAGGTTGCAATGGGTCTGTCAGTAAAAGAAGATGTCGGCGAAGAAGTAGAAGAGTATATAAAGTCCAGAAAACTTTATGTTTAAGAGGTTTTATTATGGATAACAAATATATTGAACAATTAAGAACACAGGTAAAAGACGCACTCCGTACAGACAACATGCGATACCAGCATACACTTGGTGTTGCTAATACAAGTGCCTGTCTTGCCATGTGTCATGGTGCAGATATGAACAAGGCGTATATTGCAGGTCTTCTTCATGATTGTGCCAAATGTGTTCCTGATGATGTAAAGATTGCTGAATGTGAACAATTTGGACTTCCAATATCAGATGTTGAGTTTGAAAGTCCTTATCTGCTTCATTCAAAGCTTGGTGCATATTATGCAGCACATAAGTACAATGTTGAAGATGATGAAATATGTTCTGCCATCCAGTGGCATACAACAGGAAAGCCTGCAATGACTTTATTAGAAAAGGTTGTATTCATTGCAGATTATATTGAACCCTACAGAAATAAAGCTGCCAATCTTGATGACATAAGACATATGGCATTCACTGATATTGATATGGCGGCTTATGTAATATTAGACGACACCCTTTCGTATATAAGAAAAACTGGTCGTAATATCGATACACAGACCGTTGATACCTACGAATACTACAAAGGGATTATTAAAGAAAGAGAGAATTAAGATATGGCAGATTCTAAGGATATGTTAAAGGTTATCATAGATGCCTTACAGGATAAGAAGGCTGAAGATATCAGAGTTATTGATATCAGCAATGTATCTGTTATTGCAGATTATTTCGTTATTGCTAGTGGTAGCAATTCTAACCAGATTCAGGCTATGGTAGATAATGTAGAAGAAGAAATGTTCAAGGCTGGCTTCGATGATCCTAAGGTTGAGGGTTATAATACAGCTTCATGGATTCTTCTTGATTACAAGGATGTTATTGTTCATGTATTCTCTGAGGATGACAGAGCGTTCTATAATATTGAACGTATATGGCGTGATGGTAAAGAGGTTGATATTAACAGCCTGTAATGTTTAGGCTGGCTTCCCGGAGAGGGAACTCTGCCGGAGGTATATAGATAATCAGAACCCGCTTTCGCTCGGTCTCGGACGCAGCGGTACTAGGTTCGCTGCCTGCAGCAGCTTACCAAGTGCCGGCGTCCTCAAACGGTTCTGATTATCTATATACTTCCGGCTTCGTATGCCACCGGGAGGATGTAGTGCATTACGGTTGTTAATTGTGGGATAATAAAAATATATCCAGCTATAGATATATTTAAATCCGGACGCCGTGAGAGCTTGTTTTGCTGCTTTGGCAGCTCACCAGGCTCTCACGGCTGGTTATCGGATTACTTATATATCTATGGCTGGATTTTTCAATCAATAATAATAATTCTTATTAGTTGATACCTAATCTTATTAAACCGATTACTTTTCCTAGTATCTCGCAGTCGTCTACGATGATTGGGTCCATGAAATCGTTCTCTGGCTGGAGTCTTATGTGTCCGTTCTCCTTGTAAAAACGCTTGACTGTTGCTGAATCATCTACTAGTGCAACAATTACTTCTCCATTAGAAGCTGTATTCTGCTTTCTTACTATTATCTGATCGCCTTCGTAGATTCCCATATTAATCATGCTGTCACCCTTGACCTTTAACATGAATACTTCTCCACCTGGCATGTATTCAGATGGAATAGGAAAGTACTCTGTTATATTCTCAACAGCAAGAAGTGGCTGTCCTGCGGCAACCTGACCTAATAACGGGATATTAACAACCTCTCTCCTTGAAAGATTAAAGTTATCATCAATTATCTCTATTGTACGCGACTTAGTCGGGTCTCTTCTTATATATCCATTCTTCTCCAAAGACTCAAGATGTGCATGAACAGATGATGTAGACTTAAGATTAACTGCCTGACATATATCCCTTACTGATGGTGGATATCCTTTGTTAAGAATCTGTGATTTAATATATTCAAGAATCTCAGACTGTTTCTGAGTTATTCTTCCATATGCCATATTACGAACCTCCATTAAATTCTTTTAAATAATTTTACCACATTTATACATTATGTGCAAACATAATTTCTGAAAAAATGTTCGGAAAATTTGTTCGATTTTTATTGACAAACGCATGTTCTGATTATATAATCAACTCATAACAACAGAACACTTGTTTGATTGGAGGTTTTACGTATGAATAACTCAGAATACACATATAGAAGAGCAGCAGCTAAGAAAAGAAGCGACAGACGCAGAAGAAACAGACAGATGACTGTCAAGTCATTAAGAATGGTTATTATATGTTCAATTCTTATATTCGCCGTTTCTATTGGAGGCATTATTGTCAAGGCTTCTGATGACTCGAACAGAACACGAACATATAAGTATTACACAACAGTATCTGTAGAAGATAATGATACATTATGGTCACTTGCTGACAGATATAATAATGGGGATGAAGATACAGCTTCATATATTAACAATATAATGCAGATGAATGATTTATCATCTGACACAATCCATTCAGGTAAGATTCTTGTAATATATTATTATTCAACTGAGATAAGATAATATCTAATTGCATATACATTTCCCGCATGCAGTGAAAAGCTACTTAATATTGGACTTTTCACTGCATTTTTGTTAAAATTTATTGATAGCGAAATGGCTGTAGATATAACTTAATATTTAATAATTTATTTATAAGGAGATTAACTATGAAATTTAGCGATATAGAGACTATCTCTCAGGGTGTATCAGATTATCTTTCAGATAATAAAATCGTCGATATGACCGAAATACAGCGTCAGACGTATAAGCATATAATGGACAACCGCGATATTATAGCTTGTTCATCAACCGGAACAGGTAAGACACTTGCATATCTTATCCCGATTATTAACAGATTAAAGAGTAATACTCATAATATTCAGGCCGTTGTTCTTGTTCCAACAGCAGAGCTTGCAATACAGGTCAATAATACGCTTAAAGATATCTTTGCACATATGGATAATACATTTTCATCTGTTGCATTAATAGGAGATGTGAATATATCAAGACAGATTGATTCTATTAAATCTAATAAGCCTGCAATAATTATCGGAACACCTAACCGCATACATCAGCTTATAAGTAACAAGAAGATTAAAGTACATGAGGTTAAGACTCTTGTTCTAGATGAGGCAGACAAGCTCTTTGATAAGACATTTATTCAGGATGTAGAAGCAATTAGAAAGTCTTTAATGAAGTTCACACAGGTTCTTTTATTCTCTGCAAGCGTAGATAAGAAGACAAGAACTAATACTTTGTGTTTCAAACCAATATTCATTGATATTAACAGTAATTCTGGTAATACAAGTCAGATTCCTTCTACAATCAAGCATATAAGCGTTATTTCTGGCAGAAGGGAACGAATTGAAACTTTAAGAAAGATTATTAAAGCTGTTAAACCAGAGAAAGCAATTATATTTGTTAATTCCAAGTATGATCTGGAAGAATCCCTTCAGAAGCTTGAATATCATCATTACAATGTAGCTTCAATTGCCGGTAATAAAGATAATTCAGCCAAGAAAGCTGCAATAGAGAATTTCAGAAGTGGAAAGATTCAGCTCCTTATTGCAACAGATATAGCAGCCAGAGGACTTCAGATTGATAATATTGATACAGTAATTAATGTAAACCTTCCTGAGGACAATAAGGAATATATTCACAGATGTGGACGCTGTGGACGTAATGGGAACACAGGAACGTGTATATCAATTATAACTGATAATGAACTTAACAAAATTAAATCATATCAGAAAGCATTTCACATCAATATAGTCACTAAGAAGCTCTATCAGGGGAAATTAGTTGCAAAATAAGAGATTGCAGAATATAATTATCCATGCAGTAATCACTTCGCTAAAGTCAGGTTTAACGAAGTGATTAGTATTTTTATATATGGAGGTATTCTTAATGGCTGAAAAAACCTACACCGAACAACAAAACATCAAGTACAAGAAAAAGCTTAATGAATTACTTGATATATTACCGGATTTCTGTACACAGTATTTTGATAGTCTTGAATTTAATAAGCAGCCAAGAACTAAGGTTGCCTATGCAATGGATATTAAAGGTTTCTTTGAATTTCTCATTGAATGCATACCTAAGTTCAGTTCATATGCAATGAAAGACTTTAAACCACAGGATTTAGAAAAAATAGATGGTACAGATATAACCAGATACTTACGACATGTAAAGTTATATAAGAAGAACGGTCGTGATATAACGAACTCAGAAAGTGCTGCCAAGCGTAAATTATGTGCTCTAAGACGTTTTTATGAATATTACTGCCGTTATGAAATAATCAGTTTGAATCCGACTATAAAAGTTGATATGCCTAAAATTCATGAAAAAGCTATTATAAGAATGGAGCCTAATGAGGTAGCTGAATTTCTTGATAATGTGGAATCTGGCAATAAACTTACCAAAACACAGCTCCAAAGCCATGAAAAGCTTAAGACGCGTGATCTGGCTCTCCTTACACTTATGCTCGGAACTGGTATCCGTGTATCAGAATGTGTTGGATTAGATATTAATGATGTAGATTTTGATAATGACAGAATCAGAGTTATAAGAAAAGGTGGCTCTGAAAGCTTTGTATACTTTGGTGACGAAGTCCGTGAAGCACTTCTTAATTATCTTGAAGAAAGAAAGAATTTAACGCCTGATGAAGGACATGAGAATGCACTATTCATATCAGCCAAAAAGAAGCGCCTATGTGTGCGATCCGTTGAACTTCTTGTTAAGAAATATGCCCAGACTGTTACAACTGTAAAGCATATTACCCCACATAAGCTTCGAAGTACTTATGGTACTAATCTATATCAGGAAAGCCAGGATATATATCTTGTTGCTGATGTTTTAGGACATAAAGATGTTAATACTACACGGAAGCATTATGCAGAGATTGTAGAAGAAAACAAGCGTTCTGCAAGAAACATTGTCAAGTTAAGAAAAGATTGACAATAAATAAAAGATGATACTCTTCCACTATTATGTGGCAGAATATCACCTTTTATTATTTTAATTATTCTACTGATAAATTTCACGCCATTCCATATCGCCTCTCTCAAGAGATTTAACAAGCAATTCTGCTGTTGCAAGATTAGTGGCCAATGGAATATTATACATATCGCAAAGTTTGCATATATTATCAGAATCCGGTTCATGTGCTAAAGGATTCTCTGCCTCTCTAAGAAAAATAACAAGATCTATCTGGTTATGTTCAATCTGTGCACATAACTGCTGGTCACCACCAAGATGTCCGGCAAGAAACTTATGTATCGATAAATTAGTAACTTCTTCAATAAGCCTCCCTGTTGTACCTGTAGCAAAAAGCTGATTCTTATTAAGAATACCCTTATATGCTATACAGAAATTCTGCATTAATTTTTTCTTAGAATCATGTGCTATTAAACCAATGTTCATTTAAGCTTCCCCTAATGTATAAATTAAAATGTATAAAAGCTATCCTCTGAAATCATCTGCAAACATATCATCATCTCTTTCAACATTTCTTTGCAGACTTACATTGAGTACAATGCCCATAGCTATGAATAATGTAAGTAAAGATGTGATACCACAACTAAAGAAAGGTAATGGAACTCCAGTATTAGGAAGTATCCATGAAACAACACCTATATTAATAAATGTCTGAAATCCAATATATATTGCTACACCACAACATATCAGCCTTCCTTCAAAATTTCTTGCTCTCACAGCTGTTATTATACACTCCAGAACAATCAGAAACAATAAAAAAATTGTAATACAACTACCAGTAAAGCCTAATTCTTCTCCTATTACTGCAAATATAAAGTCATTCTGGGCTTCTGCAATATATCCGGCATTCTTTAAAGAAGATGTATCATTATTATTAAGACCTTTACCATAAAGCTGACCAGAACCAATAGCCTGAACAGCATATGCCTGCTGATATGTTCCAGCATCAGTCATATCTACTTCTTCTGACTTATTACCTTCAATAAAATCAACAATTCGTTTTCTTTGATAATCCTCTATAAGGATTGGGTGTTCAACTGATACAACCTATATCAGAAATGCTGATAAAACCGGAACTGCAATTAATATCGCAATTCCAAATATCTTATAACTTACCCCGGCACAATAAAGCATTGCAATAATAATAAGACATAAAAGTATTGTCGTTGAAAGGTTAGGCTGCATAGCAACTAACAATATTGGAAATAATGTTAAACACGCTATTAATGCAAGAAACTTAATTGAATTAAGCCTCTCTTTATTAGCAGCAACAAGCTTTGCGACCAGTAATATAAGTGCAAGTTTTAAGAATTCTGATGGCTGTAACTGTATAGGTCCTATCTTAAACCACCTTGTAGCACCGTGTGATCCATGACCAAACACTGTAAGAACACCTATAAGCATTACTGTAACCACACCATACCATATCCAGAAATACTTAAGAATCCAGTTGTAATCAATAAATGATACAATAAACATTATTATAAATGACACAACCATACCAGCACCCTGTTTCATTGTATATGCACTGTTGGCACTATTAACCACAGCAAGAGCAAATACTGATGTTACAATCAGAATAAATACCAATATAAAGTTGTATGAACGCAATTTATATTTTTTAACATAATAAATCCCTTATTACTTTTCTGTTTCTCATATCCTTAATTGGAATATTAGCGAAAATTGCTGGTACAGAGCCATTGTTAGTATCAGATTCCGTTGATGTAATCTGAATATCAAGACCATCTGTATCAATTTCCATATACTTTGAAATGACTTTAATAATATCATTCTTAATCATTTCCATAACCTCTGGTGAACAGTTAGCTCTGTCAGAAACAAGCAAAAGCTTTAATCTGTCCTTAGCTACATCACTTGAACCTTTTTCTTAAATAAATCAAGTAATCCCATATTTAATCCCTCCTGAATAAGCCATATGTGACTTATTATAATACATATTAATTCTTCTTATCACTCTTAAAAAGTGAAGAAAGCTTCTTAAAGAAACCTCCCTTACCATTAAGATCAAGGAATGGAATCTCCTCACCGGTAATTCTACGGCAGATATTCATGTATGCCTGTCCTGCAAGAGAATCATCACCAACAAGAGGCTGGCCCTTATTAGTAGCAACTACTATATTTTCGTCATCAGGAACTGCACCAATTACATTAAGCTGTAAAATATCATTAACATCATCAATAGACATCATCTCGCCTCTGTTTACCATATCCATTCTGATTCTGTTTACAATTAAATCTTCATGATTCTGAAGTCCGTGAGCGTCAAGAAGTCCCACAATTCTGTCTGCATCCCTTATAGCTGAAACCTCTGGTGTAGTAACAACTAAAGCTCTGTCTGCACCAGCAATTGCATTCTGGAATCCCTGCTCAATCCCTGCAGGACAATCAAGAATTATGTAGTCAAATCCTTCAGGATCATTCTTAATTTCATCAATAACCTTAATCATCTGTTCAGGTGTCACAGCTGACTTATCTCTTGTCTGTGCTGTTGGTAAAAGAAACAGATTAGGACATCTCTTGTCAGCAATCATAGCCTGCTTTAATCGGCAGTTACCTTCAACGACATCAACAAGATTATATACAATACGGTTTTCGAGTCCTAATACAACATCAAGATTTCTAAGGCCTGTATCTGTGTCAATCATAACGACCTTCTTTCCAAGTTTAGCAAGGCCCGTACCAATATTAGCTGTGGTTGTAGTCTTACCTACTCCGCCCTTTCCTGATGTTACAACTATAACTTCACTCATATTAAACCTCCATTAATAATTCTTAATAAATCGCAATATATTAATTATGCGAGATTTTTATTCTTAAATCAACTATTTTTTAAAAATATAACAAATTAATCTAAACATATGTCATCTAAAGCATTCTGCTCTAAATCTTCAATATAAATATTCTGATCATATACATAGGCAATCTTTGGTTCAATAACTTTAGTTTTATTTCTGCCTTTTGTTATCTTGGTTGCTACATCTGAGCTTCTGGCAATTATTTCGCCTATCTTAATCTGCATAGGACTCATCTCAAGTGCAACAACAAATGCATTCTCATTACCATCTACACCTGCAAATATATTGCCCTTAAGACTTCCAAGTACAATAACGCTGCCTTTTGCAACAACCTTGCCTCCAGGATTGACATCTCCTAATACCACAACGCTTCCGTCAGATTCAAATACCTGACCTGAGCGAAGCGTTCCTTTATAAAACATACACGCTGTTTTAGGATCAGATGCCATATCATTTACAGGCTGTACAACCGGCTCTGATACATCAACACTTGCAATAGCTTTCTTAACAGCATCTTCATATATTTCCTTCATATTGTTATTTTCATCAAGAACACATACAATATTAAGCTCAGATACATCTGATATCACATTGAGAATTCTTTTTCCTCTTCAGCAGATAAATCTCTTCCATCAAAAGAAATCGCCATATTAGCATTATTAAAAAACTTTGACGCACTCTTGAACTTTTCAGAAACACTTTCTAATAAATCCTCAAAAGCCATTTCACTATCAAGAAATACTGTAATTCCACTATTACTTCCTTTGATTATTACTGAATTATCCAAACCATTCACCTCTCATCTCATATTAGTTATTTCTTTAGTAAATCATTAAACAATATTAATCATTAATATTAAAAAGCATTTTGTAAATCTCTGAACCTAGTGTTACAGCATTACCTGAAGCATAACCATTCTGAATACGCACTGCCATACAGTATTGTGGATTATCATATGGTGCATATGATATTAATGTAGCATGGTCAGGATCTGTTGTTCTTTCCTGTGCAGTACCAGTCTTGGCTGCAATCGACATCTTTAATGATGAAAATGCAGAATAAGTTCCAGCAGCAAGATTCATTCCTGTATGAATGGTATTCCATATATCAGAACTCAGCTCCACCTGATTATTAACCTCAGCATGGTTTTCCTTAATAACATTGCCATCATAATCAGTAATCTTATCAATAAGTGTTAGGTTATAGCATGTACCTGAGGTTGCAAGAGTAGTTACATATCTTGCAAGATTAAGTGTGCTGTATCTGTGGTTACCCTGTCCAATTGCTGAAGCAATGGCATTCTGTGAAGATGCCCCCGGAGTACCCTCTTCTATCTCTATACCGGTCTTTGTTGAAAGACCAAGCATATCAGAATACTTCTTTAATATGTTAGTACCATAAGTGCTATTATACGAACCATTCTTGCTACATGCAAGATTGTATCCAACATTATACATATAAACATTACATGAATCTCTTATGGCAGTTACAGGTGTCTCACTTCCATGTCCCCATTTCTGCCAACCTCTAGGGGATGGTGTAACCTTATCAAACACACCAGAGCAGTTAAATGTTGTAGATGAAGAAATTATCCCACTATCAATACCTGCAATAATTGTACATGGCTTATAAGTAGAACCTGGGGCTATAAAAGACTGCGTTGCCCTGTTAAGAAGAGGACTTGCATTATCATTAACAAGTGAACTGTAATACTTTGCATCAACTGTTCCTGATAATTTATTATTATCATAGCTTGGATAAGAAACAAGAGCCAGAACATCACCATTATCCGGATTAGTTACAACCGCAGAACCTGAACATGGCTTAAGTGCAAGCTGTCCAACAGTAATAATCTTATTAGAGATAACATATGACATAAACTCATATGCCCCCCATGCTTCCCGATGCGAGAGACTGATATTTCGAATCATCTGCATTCATATCAAGTACACCCTGCTCATATAATAACATACATACCTGTCTTCCTGATATGCTGCCTGCATTAATCATATATTTATACATTTTCTTAAAAATGCAGTATCTGTATCAAGTGCTGATATAACATAATCAACAAGTACATCATATGATTCCTGAAGACTTGTATACTTTTCAGATGTAAGAGATGACATATTAATCCAGTTCTTTGATATTCCATACGTAAGAAGCTGCGAAAGGCTCGTTGAATCGCCATATATCCAGTCATAATAAACACTGTCACTTGTATCAACATTAGCAAGACTGAATATATTCTCACTTCTTAAAAGATCATATATATACCATATATACAGCTTTTGTTCTTCTGAAAGCTTTCCATAAGCTGTATTACCAGATGTAAGTTCTTCCCTCAGCCATGAAAGTGTTTCAGCTTTCTTAGCTTCAAACTGGCTGTATATATCAGCTTCATTAGATGTATTCTGTTCCTGAATCCCTTTTAAAGAAACAAGATTATTATCTATAAGTGCAAAATAAGCTTCCTGAGCAGTTATATATACAGTATCAACATCACCTGAACTATTATAAGTTATTTTATTGCTTCCAGGCGTAAAGTACTGCATAAAAATATTAGTTACTTCATCTTCTATTGCATGATATATTGACTTCTGAAGATTAATATCAATAGTAAGATATACATCATGTCCTGCCTGTGGTGCTTCCTCATCGAGTACTTCTGTAATTCTTCCTACAGTATCAACATATACAGACTTTTCACCTTTAACACCAGATAACTCACTTTCCATGCTTTTTTTCAATACCAGATTTACCTACAATGTCATTGCTTTCATATCCTTCACCAAGTTCTTCAAGCTCTGCGTTAGATACAGTTCCTGTATAGCCAAGTATCTGTGAACAATATACACTGTCAACATATCTTCTGATATACTGTTCTTCAACGGTGACACCGACAAGGTCATCACTATTTTCTAATATTGCCGCAACTGTCTCATCAGATACCTCATTTGCAATAATAAATGTAAGATATCTGTTATACGAATTGGCAGCCATATATCTTCGAAGATTTACCATCATTAATGAATGTTCTATTCCAAATTCTTCATAATTAATGCTATATGTCTCACAAAGACGTTTAAACATATTCTCAGCTGAAGTAGCTTTCTGTTCATCAGTTAACGCTGCAATTGATTCAGTTCCATAAGAATCCCTTAAAAATCTTAAAAGAGACGTTCCTTCAACATTATAAGTAAATTGTCCGTTATTATAAATAATTGGAAAATCATTAGAATATGTATCTCCATGATCTTCGATAATCTGTAATGTTTTGTTTATAGAATTATTAATTGTTGCATTCTTAGTTGCATTATCTGAATATCTTCCAGAGTCGCTTATCTTGACTGCATATGACAAATCATTATATGCAAGAAGTACACCATTACGGTCATATATACGACCTCTTGCAGCCGCAACACTCATATCTTTCTGTATAGAACTTGATAAGTCTTCGACATATGAATCTCCATTTATTATCTGAAGAACAAACAATCTGTGAACAAGAACAGAAATCAGAACAATAAATACAAGAATCATAGGAAAAATTCTGGATTTAAGAAGACTTATAATGTACTCAAACACTTCTTTCATCAATCTTACCCTTCTTCTTTCTCTCTTTTCCTTGCTCCGTTATAACACAAAAATAATGTATCGGATGATATATCAGTAATGAAACAAGAGCTGTATAAACAACCTCCGGCAATATAAAGCGTGACATAAAAAATCCAACATTAAGTCTGTTTTGAAACAGAAAATTACCAATATATGATATGAATCCATATCCAAAATCAGCTGTAATCACAAGTGCAAGAGGGATAAGAACTTCCCTTACCTCGTACTTCTGATAAAAAAATCCCGAAAAAATATCCTATGTAAATAAAAATAAGTGCTGTAAATCCGAACAAACCGGAATAGAACAAATCATACATAATTCCAGCAAAAAAAACCTGCAAACATTCCATCATTCTTACCACAGAAAAAGCCAAAAAATACAGGCATAACAATAAGCCAGTTTGGTGAAATATTAGCAATTGATATTACTCTTGCTGCAGAAACCTGCATGATATAGAAAAACAATATAATGATTAATTCTGTTATCTTTCTTTTCATAATAAATTGTCCTAAACACTTATTCTTTAAGCTGTGTTATAACCAGAACCTCCTGTAAATTATGAAAATTCACAGCAGGAACAATATATCCTGACTGGGTAAGATTATTAGAATCCAGCTTAACATCCTTAATATATCCAATCAGAATTCCTTGCAGATACCTATCACTAATATTAGAAGTAACTACTTTATCGCCATTTCTGACAACAACATCACTTTTAAAATGTGATACGCGTATCATGCCTGTATCCATCAGTTCAACATCTCCCTGAACAATACATGTTTCATTAGTATCTATAAGCATTCCGCTTACATTGCTGTTATTCTCAGTAATTGTCTTAACAATAGAATAATTACTTCCTGTTTCAGAAATAATTCCTACCAGCCCTCCACTGGCAATAACATTCATATTAACTTTAAGACCATCGTCAGTTCCTTTGTCAATCTTGAATGACGAATGCCAGTTATCTGTAGTAACTTCAATAACCCCTGGCTCCAACTTTTGAATAACCTGCATACTGCTGGTCTAGTTCATATAAATCACGAAGTCTGTTAAGTTCATAAGAATCCTGTTTTAACTGGTTATTCTCTTCTGTAAGATCATCGACCTGACTCTGAAGTTTCGTATTCTCATCAAGAACAACTGATGTCTCCTGAAGTGTCTGGTATTTATCATAAACCCAGAATCCAATATTGTTCATACCCTTTTGTACTGGAACCACAACCATTGAAACGCACTTTTTAAGAGGCTTGGTAAGCGTATCTGTAAAAAGCTCGTACCAATAAAGAAACAGCACAAAACTGTAAGTGCTATGAGAATATTCTTCGAAGTCATAAGTCAAGAAATGTTCTTTCTCATCTTAAAACCTGCCCTTTAATCAAAATTTTTCTCTGTAGGAGTATATGCAACCTTAGCAAATTCCGGATTAGATACAACTCCCATAAGACCTCTTACGACGCTCTCTGCAGGATGTTCAACAATATTGACATTAAGATTAGTTTCATCTTTGATAAACTTTTCAAGATTGTTAATCTGTGCAGTTCCTCCTGTAAAATAAACACCATCCTTGATTATGTCAGCTGCAAGTTCCGGTGGTGTTCTCTCAAGTATAACCTTAATAGCATCCATAATAGAATGTAATGAATCAATTATAGCCTGATATACAACATCGGAAGAAATATCAACACTTACAGGAAGACCTGATAAAACATTCCTTCCAAAGCCAGGTGCAAATGTTTCTGAAACAGGAACTGCACTTCCTAACTGCTTCTTTAAATTTTCAGCAGTTTTACTTCCTATAACAAGATTATAAGCCTTTCTTACATTACTTATAATACAGTCATCAAGCTTATTACCACCAATCTTAACAGCCTTGCTTATAACAATTCCGCCTAAAGAAAGAACTGAAATCTCAGTTGTCTCTGCTCCGATATTAACAATCATAATACCCTTAGACTTAGTTACATCAAGGCCTGCACCTATAGCGTCTGCAACAGGTTTATCAACTACATAAACATTCTTTGCCTTTACTTTTGAATCAACAACTAATTCATAAAAAGCTCTCTTCTCTACTTCTGTTACATCTGTTGGTACAGCAATATAGAAATCTGATCCGGTAATCTTCTTTCCTTCATTAATCTTATTAAAGAAGTTAAAAAGAAGTGTCTGCATATTCTCAATATCAGCTATCACACCAAACTTAACCGGGAAAGAAACCTCAATATGCTCTGGAGCTTTCTCATACATTTCATATGCTTCATCTCCAAAAGCTAAAATCTCTGTTTTATTAGCTATAGCTATAATATTCTTTTCATTAAGTATCTTATCCTTATCACTGCAGCACATTTTAAAATTACTTGTGCCTATATCAATTCCGTATGCATTACCCATGTCTTAATTCCTTTCTTAATTGTTAATTAATGTATTGCATTTGTTTAAAACTGAAATAAGAATTATCTCCTATAACAATATGATCTAACAGTTCAACACCAATAATTCTGCCGGCTTCCATAATATTCTTAGTAACCTTCATATCCTCTCTGCTAGGAGATGGATTGCCTGATGGGTGATTATGCAGGATAACTATCGAAGCTGCCCTGCTGTCAAGTGCCTCCTTAAATATTTCCCTTACAGAAACCATTGAACCAGTAGAAGTTCCAACAGACATCACCTTATCTCTAATAAGGCGGCATCTGTTATCAAGCATTACAAGAACCAGATGTTCTCTCTTTAGATGTCTCATATCTTCCATATAATATTCTGCAATAGTTTCAGCATTCGAAAAGTCAAGTCTTTCTCTAGCCTTCTGCTTTGCAATTCTTCTTGAAAGTTCAAGAATGCAGCATATCTGAACAGCCTTTGCCTTTCCTATACCCTTAATCTGCATAAGTTCTGAAACGGACATACCATAAAGACCATTAAGATTGCCGGCATTCTCCAGTAACTTCTCTGCAAGCTGGATAGAACTTAAACCATTGGTTCCTGTTCTTATAATCGCTGCCAGAAGTTCAGCATTATCAAGTGATGATGCACCATACTCAAGACATTTTTCGTAAGGAAGCAGTTTTTCTTCCTCCACACCTGTTATTATATTCTCATAGACCATAAATTAAACAGCAGTCAGATTAAATAAATCTGTAAATAATAATTGCGAGTATAACTCCTATTATACTGGCAATAGTAATCTTAATCTGGAGTGCAAATGTTATTACAAGTACTCCCAGATTTAATACCAGCGGATTGTCAAGCCCGAAACTCTGTCCATAAGACAGCCAGCTAAGTGCATGCACACTGGCAGTAAGTTCTGCAATAAGACCGCCAAGCACAATGCCTATCAGAATGAATAGCCATAAAAGCCAGCCGTTCTTATATTTAGAAATATTACTCATAGATTTTCATCCTTTAACCATAAATTGGAGTACGGAAAAATCCATACTCCAATACATTATAACACAAATATTAATTCAATCAAAGCTTTATAAGGTCTTTTTCAAACATTTTCTGAACACTCATCATAATTCCAAGTTTGGCATGATACCATGTAAGTCCCCCCTGGAAGACTACCGAATAAGGTTCTTTTAACGGACCATCAGCAGAAAGCTCTATTGATGAGCCTTGAACGAAGGCTCCGGCAGCCATTATAACGTCTGAATCGTATCCTGGCATCGGCCATGGTTCTGGTGTAACGAAGCTGTCAACAGGTGCTGCAGCCTGAATTCCTTTACAGAAAGCAAGAAGCCCGTCTGCACTTCCAAGTTCAACTGCCTGAATAATATCATATCTTGGCTCACTTCCATCAGGTCTTACTACAAAACCTGCCTTTTCGTATACATTTGCAGCAAATATAGCACCTTTAAGCGCACCTGCAACAACTACAGGTGATAAGAAAAGTCCCTGATAAAAGCTCTGGTTTACACCGAGTGTTGCACCGACTTCTTTTCCAAGCCCCGGTGAAGATAATCTGTAAGCTGCCTGTTCAACACATTCTTTCTTTCCTGCGATATAGCCGCCGCATGGAGCAAGTCCGCCACCAGGATTCTTTATAAGTGAACCGACTATCATATCAGCACCAACCTCTGAAGGCTCAATTCTTTCAACAAATTCACCGTAGCAGTTATCAACCATACATATAACATCTGGCTTGATACTTTTGATAAAACTTATAAGCTCGCCAATTCTTTCAACTGAAAGTGTGGGTCTTGAAGCATATCCCTTGGAACGCTGGATTGTTACAAGCTTTGTTCTTTCATTGATTGCATTCTTAATACCCTCATAATCAAAACCACCATCTGGCAGCAGGTCAACCTGTGCGTATGTAATTCCATATTCTGCAAGGCTTCCCTTAGACGGTCTGATACCGATAATCTCATCCATTGTATCATATGGCTTCCCAACCGGTGATAAAAGCTCATCACCTGGTCTTAAGTTAGATGATAAAGCTACATTTAACGCATGAGTTCCGCAGATAATCTGTGGTCTTACAAGTGCATCCTCTGTCTTAAATATATCTGAATATATTTTCTCAAGAGTATCTCTACCGTCATCATTATAACCATAACCTGTTGTTCCTGATAAATGCATTTCGGCAACCTTTTCATCCTGCATCGCCTTTATAACCTTCATCTGGTTATATTCTGCATTCTTATCTATCTCTTCAAATCTGTCATGAAGCGACTTAATTATATTGTCGCAATAATCATACACCTCATCACAGATTCCCATATTTTTATACATTTCTCTCATAATTAAATAATTTCCTTTTCTTTTAGTTGTTCAAGCATATACGAAAGTGCATCTTCTCTTCGTATCTGGGAAAAATCCACCCATGTAACCAACGGCTCTCTCCGAAACCATGTAAGCTGTCTTTTGGCAAAATGTCTTGTATCCTGCTTAATCATCTCTCTAAGACCTGCCTCGTCACATCTGCCCTCAAGATAATCGAACACCTCTTTATATCCGATTCCCTGCATGGCAACATCGTCCTTTACAAGCCCCATGTCCGACAAATGTTTTACCTCATCAAGCAGTCCGTTGTCAAACATTATATCAACACGCCTGTTTATTCTGTCGTATAAAATTTCTCTTTTATCATTAAGAACAAAGTAACAAAAATTATAAGGCGACTCTTTAGCTCTCTGCTCATTATTATGCTCTGATATCTTTCTGCCTGTCGTCTTATAAAATTCAAGTGCATCAAGAGTCATGACAATCGGAGGGCTTATGCGCTGTGATGTGAAATCCTTATTGGCAAGTCTTGCCATTGTTTTTTCATACAGCACCTTCTCATGGGCTGAATGCTGGTATATGATATAAAGCTTGTCCTCAAACTCTATTAGCCAGTATGTCTTAAAGAGCTGGCCTATGATGGAAAACTGCTTCTTTGAGCTTTCTGTAAGAAAAACCTTGTCGTAATCGCCGAGCGTCTGCTGGGTGCCGGTGACAACCTGTGCAGGTTCATACGCGGGCTTTGGTTCCACTGAATTGCCGGTATGTACAACAGGCGTCGATGCAGATGTTTTAGCTTTCTGTTGGTTTAAAGTATTTTCTGTGAGAGGCTCATTAACAGCAGGTCCTTTTACAGTGGAGCTTTTTACAGTAGCTGTCACGCTCTGTCCGTACACGCTCCTTGATTCCGCTGCCCTCACCTCATTGATACGTCGTTTCTCAAACGGCTCCGGTATTGGCTCCTTATACTCATGCACTATCTTTTTAGGCGCCGGCGTACTGTCTACAGGCACCTCGGGAATCATCTCCTTGTGGGATAGAATTGCATATATTGTGTCACACAATTCGACATATATCTCGTTGTTGTTGTCGAACCTAAGCTCCATCTTGGTCGGATGCACGTTGACATCCAGCTCACTGAAAAATGTAAAGTAAAGCACTGTAAACGGATACTGATGCTGCATTAGAAAGCTCTTGTAGGCCTCCTCAATAGCACGTGACAA
>VOFH01000767.1_pt1 | contig 134931 bp, 199 predicted proteins | sample 5384091 | NCBI WGS metagenome assembly VOFH01 (sample SAMN12384727, study PRJNA508395) | human gut metagenome | isolation source: healthy gut G | host: Homo sapiens
ACTGGCGGCAGATCGCCCGTCAGGCCAAGGTTATCGGTGGCGAAGCAACTTCGCCGTCGTCTTTGCAGCCATCGGTATCACCTACGAAGAAGCGGACTTCTTCGCATCGGACTTCCGGCGCACTGGCGCCATCGACCGTACCGTCATGTTCATGAACCTGGCAAACGACCCGGCCGTTGAGCGTATTGCAACGCCGCGTATGGCGCTGACCGCAGCGGAATACCTGGCATTTGACCTGGGTATGCGTACTGGTCATTTTGACCAGATATCACCAACTATGCGGAAGCGCTCCGTGGGGTGTCCGCTGCTCGTAAAGGAAGTACCAGGACGCCGCGGCTATCCGGGTTACCTCTATACAGACCTTGCCACCATGTACGAAGGCGGGCCGAAAGGGGATACGGACAGTTCTATCACCATGATTCCGATTCTGACCATGCCCGGAGACGACAAGACCCATCGATTCCGGACTTGACTGGATATATCACAGAGGACAGATCATCCTTTCTCGTGAACTATTCCGTAAGGGCATCAAACCGCCGATCGACGTACTGCCGTCCCTGTCTCGTCTGAAGGACAAAGGGAATCGGCAAGGGCAAGACGAGGAGAGACCATGCTGATACCATGAACCAGCTCTTCGCAGCCTATGCACGCGGCAAAAGTGTCTGGAACTGATGACCATTCTCGGTGAAGCGGCTTTGACGGACATCGACCTGATGTACGCAAAATTCAGTCAGCAGTTTGAAAAGCAGTATGTAAATCAAGGTTATGAGACGGATCGAAGCATTGAAGACACATTGAACTTAGGATGGGAGCTGCTGAAGCTGCTTCCGAAGAGTGAACTCAAGAGAATCAGAGACGAGTATATCGAGAAATATTTAGGGTAGGTGAGTTGCTATGGCAGAAAGAATGAATGTAAATCCTACCAGGATGATGCTCACTTCGCTGAAAAACGTCTGAAGACGGCAACCCGCGGTCACAAAGCTGATGAAGGATAAGCGCGACGAACTGATGAAGAACTTCCTGGAGCTGGCACGAGAAAACGGCAGGCTCCGCCAGGAAGTGGAAAAGAGTCTCGCCAAGGTCTACAAGAACTTCACAGCCAGCGCCATCATGAGCCAGGAGGTCATGGAGGAATCTCTGATGTTCCCCAAACAGGAGTCATCCTCGATGTCGGCAACAAGAACATCATGAGTGTAGACGTGCCGGTGTTCACCTTCAAGACGACGGCAGAAGACCCGACCAACATCTTTCCCTACGGTTTTGCCCGTACATCTGGAGAACTGGATAACGCTATCTCCGAACTGGCGGACCTGTTTCCGATGCTGCTGGATCTGGCCGCTAAGGAAAAAGAGACGGCGCTGCTGGCGGCAGGCTGGAAGACCCGCCGCCGGGTCAACGCTTTGGAGTACGTCATGATTCCGCAGCTTGAGATGACCATCAAGTACATCACCATGAAACTTGATGAAAACGAGCGTGGAAACCAGACCAGACTGATGAAGGTCAAAGACATGATGCTGAAAAAGCCATCGAAGAGAAGCGTGAGCACGACGAAGAAGCGATAGAACGCTTCGCAGAATAAAGTTACAAAATACCTTGAAGATTGAGAAGAGCTGCTTCGGTTGAAGCAGCTCTTCTTCTATCGATATAAAAACTTTCTTGGAAATGCTGCGGGACGATTTGCGGAACAGTGGCGTACCCGCAGACCATATTATCAGTATGCGTTATACTTCGGAAGATTTTGGAAGTGAAATGAATGACAAGGATATGTATCACGGTATCAAAGAACAGATGATAGATGACGGACGATATATCTCCATTCAGTCTATACGCTGTCTTTTTGCCGAATATCTGGAATTCAAAAATCTGATTCCCGTTCTCCAAAAGAATTGTTAAATGAGTATCTGCGATTGGGCGGTTTTCCCATCGTGGCACTCGGTAATTTTGATGAACGCGCGGCTTATCAAATTGTAGAGGGGATTTACAGTTCTGTAATTACGAACGATATTACGAGACGGCATAATATTATGAACTTTGATCTGTTCAACCGCGTTGTAAAGTATATTGTTGAAAATGTAGGCAAGACTTTTCAGCTAACGCGATTACCAAAGTTTTTTTGAAGAGCGAGGGCGTTCACTGTCTGTTGAGGCGGTGTACAACTATTTGAGCTGGCTGGAGAAGGCATTTGTTATTTATCGCTGCCGGAGATATGATTTGCAGGGTAAATCTGTATTGAAAACCCAGGAAAAACTCTATCTTGCTGATTCTTCTCTTAATACTGTATCATGGGCTTCAATCCTAAGTCTGTTGCAGCAATGCTGGAAAACATCGTCTACTTTGAACTGCGCCGCAGAGGTTATAAAGGGTCTATGTCGGAAAAACAGAAAGCAGAAAGAGATAGACTTTGTTCCACTGCGTACCATTCAGCAGTATGAGCAGAGACAGAAGAGCATCAACAAAGCGATGGCAGAACGCCTTATCATGTTGGCGAAAGTCCTGTGTTGTGAGGTTGAGGATTTAATAGAAAAATGCGAATAAGTTACAAGTTGTAACGCTCTGCAAATGGACTTTTTAATTAAAAGATTGTGCCCTGCTCCAATAAGGTTAGGCTTTTTGGCTATATCCGAGTATTCCCTGCGTAACAAGATTACGATATTGGAGCATCGGCAGGGGTATGTCTGGTTCGGTTACTTTTTGTATCAATTCCAGTGTCTCAAATGCCGCCCACAATCCATAAAGTAACCACATGCCGTATATTCACAGGTTTAGTGAGCAATCAGGACTGTTTTCGAAGGAAATGACTTCTGATACTGTCATAGAGTTACGCGGGATTCGTTAGACAGCGTCAAAAAACCTAACTTTATCGTACAAAATGCCCATCGTATACCCCTATCCCCTATATGCTCCCCATTCAAATAGAATAGACATTTTTTTTCGAAAACGCATTACATTTCAACAGGTTCTTCGCTTATAACATAGGAAATAGAAATCTTGATTCCTTCATTTCTATGTTTTTTATCTCGTGCGTACTTTTCTGAATCGGCGGTAGGGCCTTCTCTCAGTTTTTAAATTGGCATATAAATTGCTTTATTTGTTATCATAAGAGATAAAACCGATTGAAACTGCAAAAGAAAGGCGGCTGTCATCATGTTAATCAGTAGGATCATGAGAACCAATGTGGACGAGAAACGATTAGAACACCATATCTACGCCAGTCAGCTGGTATCCGATATCAATCCTGAGGGCATCAGGGATACGCAGAAGCTGGAGGTCCGCGAAGAAAACGAAACGAAAGTAGGTGAGATGAGAACCGCAGATCTGCTGTATTTGATCGAGGCGTCACAGAGACTGCATCTGAGCGCTATCCTGGACAAGCTGGACGCCGGTGTCATCGCTGTGGACGCTGAAGGCCGCATCTGCTTTGAAAACGAAGCATACAGCCGCATCGTCGGCGTGTCGGAACGCAAGACCATTGGCCGAAACCTGCATGTCGTAGAACCAGATGCCATCCTCTTAAAGGTCTTGGAAACGGGGGAGCCGATTTACCGCAACCGGCAGCTGATTCATTCTGTAGGGAAGTTTGTCGCCATGCGGATTTACCCCATTGTAAAAATGGAAAGATCAAGGGAGCATATTCTATCTTTCAGGACGTCAGTGAGTTTGACAAGCTAAACCAGGAGTTTCACAGAATGGCGGGAATTGCTCGGGAGTACGGCAATCAGCTCAACGAAAAACAGTCCCTCAGCCATCTGAAAATCGTGCGCAGAAGTCCGGTCTATGATAAAGTGCTCGACAAAGCCCTTACCATTGCAAATACCGATGCTTCTGTACTGATCAGAGGGAAAGCGGCGTCGGCAAGGAAGTCATCACCAGGCTGATTCACGAAAACAGTCATCGCGGCGGCAAACCGCTCATCACTGTAAACTGCGCAGCAATACCTGACAGCCTGATTGAGTGAACTTTTCGGCTACGAAGACGGCGCGTTTACGGGATCGCGAAAGGGCGGCAAGCTGGGCAAATTTGAGCTGGCCCATGAGGGGAGGCTTTTTCTCGATGAAATCGGAGACATGCCCTATGCCATGCAGGCAAAGCTGCTCAGGGCGTTGCAGGAGGGGCGAGATAGAGAGAGTCGGCGGCAGCAAGAGCATCTCTGTAGATGTGCGGATTATCGCGGCGACCAATCAGAACCTGGAGGAAATGATCAAAGCAAAACAGTTCAGGCAGGATTTGTATTTCCGTCTCAATGTGGTCGGCATTACGGTGCCTCCGCTGCGGGAACGAAAAAGGATATCATCCGTTAATCAATCACTTTCTGCAGAAAAACAATGAAAAGTACAAAACATATTTCAATCTCACCGGAAGCCTACCATCAATTTGAAGCGTATGAATGGCCGGGCAACGTGAGGCAACTGCAGAATTACGTCGAGTCAATGGTCATCATGACGGATGAGGACGGCACGGTCAGGTCTGTACCGCTGGCGCTATATAAAGTGAAAGCAGTCAGGATGTCTGCGAAGAGAGTCTGATCGATGACCTGCAAAACAGCTTTCTCCTTGAAGAGGTTTCCTTTGCAGAAGCAGTGCGCCGCTATGAGCAGCGGTTGATCAGAGCCGCCGTCGAAAGCTGTGACGGGAATCGCGATCTGGCGATAAAAAGCTGGGAATCAGCCGCAGAACCTTTACAGAAAACTGCAGGATGAATAAAGGTGTCAGAGATTACACTGGTGTCAAATATGGCAATAAAAAGTGCCTTGTTTGACACCAGTGTCTTTAACACTAATTTTCTTGGGGAAAGTAGAATCTATGCAAGAAGCAGCAATCGGGGACAATAAAGTTAAATTTATATCTGCTGCCGTGTTAATGGTGACCCGGAAAACACATGAGATGAATTGACACGCCTTCATTCCACAAAAGCGTGGCATGGTGGCACAAAACGCTGCCCATGTCCGCATTTCCGCCTTCATTCTTGTTTTTATTAAGTTTACTGGCGCTACTCCTTTGCAAACACTGGATTTCCTCTACAAAGACTGCCATATAAGGAATTATATAGAAAAATCTGATCAAAAACCGTTGGATAAAAGGGCGAATGTCTTTAAAATCAATCAGATTTTTCTCCTGCGCGCAAGTACAAAGCCAGAACTCAAAAATGAAGGCGGATTGGTTTACCATAATCAAAAAGTGCAAGTAACGGTCAGAAAAATGAAAATGAAGGCGCAAATGTTTTTATGCGTTTGCCGTGGGAAGATCTCTTGGCACATTTGTTGCGTTTAATAGTGAGTAGAGATCAGAGAAAGGAGTTGTGAATACGATGACGTTACAATTAACGCCGCAGCAACAGAACATACTGGACGGAAACGAAGGTCCGGCACGGAAACTGGCGATGGAAATCCTGGTAAAGGTTGGAGAGGGGTTTGGCGCGCAAAGGCTGATTCAATCCAAAGTGTACATTTGGTATTGCACGCATACAAGAGCGCTTTTGATGCTGGCGTAGAAGCGGCAGAACGAATCGCCGATATGGGTGGCAGGTTCTCCGTCCCGACTACCATAGATCCTTACGGAATGGATGCGGAGGACTGGGAAGGCGCAAAACGCCAAAAGAATACGCGGTCATGCAGAAGAGATTAGAAGCGGCGGTAAACCGATTGGGGTGATTCCCGTGTGGACCTGCACGCCGTATTATGGATTCAACATGCCGAAGTTCGGCGAAAACGTAGCCTGGTCAGAATCCAGTGCGGTTGCCTTTGCCAATACAGTCCTCGGCGCCAGGACAAACAGGCAGTCAGCTATTGTTGACATCTGCTGCGGCATTCTGGGACTTGCTCCGGAAGTGGGGCTGCATCTTGCGGAGGAGCGTCGGGGCCAGGTGCTTGTAGAACTTCACCTTAACAGACCGTTGCAGGCCTGGGAATATCCGGCTCTTGGATTCAGGCTGGGGCAACTCTTAGGAAACCGTATCGGAGTAGTAGCTGGTATGTTGGGAACTCCTGATACGGAAGAACTTAAGGCATTATGCGCGGCTGCAGCAGCCTCTGGTTCGGTGGCGCTTCTCCATATTGCAGGCATTACGCCGGAAGCGAGAACTCTGGAAGAAGCCTTTGGCGGCAACCATCCTGAGGAGACTATTACATTTACGAAAAAAGGATTTACTGGAAACAAGAGAAAAGATGAACACCCATAAAGGGAAAAATGTTGATATCGTAGCTCTTGGGTGTCCACATTATACCATCAACGAAATTATTACTGTGCAAAAGTTACTGAATGGCCGTAAAATCAGTGATAACGTCGCCTTGTGGATTTATGCAAATTCTGCCGCTATCGCCCTGGCAGAGAAAATGGGCATTCGAGAGGAACTGGAAGGTCTGGGCATTACAATCAGAGCAGAAACCTGCATGATCATCTCGCCTATTGCGGAGTGGGGGTTCAAGGTGATGATGACGGATTCCGGCAAGTGCGTACATTATGGGCCGATGGAATGCGGAACGGAAATGGTCTTCGGCAGCGCAGAGGAGTGCGTGGAATCGGCAGTTTGCGGACATGTCTGGACAAAGGAGGCGTAAAAGATGAAAGTATATAAAGGCCGCACTGTCGTAGGCGGCGGCGCCGTGAAGGGTGAAGCCCTGGTATCAAAGATGCCATTTGGGTTCTTCGGCGGCGTCAATCCGAAAACCGGAATTGTTATCGATGAGTGGCATGATTTATACGGCGAGAGCATCAAAGATAAGATCCTCATATATCCAGAAGGAGAGGATCGACGGTAGGCGCTGCCATTATCCTGGAACTGGCCAGATGCGGCTGCGCACCGAAGGCGATTCTCTTTAATGACAGCGAAATTATCACAGCGACTGGCGGCATTCTCTCCGAAAAATTCTACAGCAAAGAAATACCGATGATGGACCGATTTGAATGTGACGTCACAAGGAAGATCAAAACAGGAGATATCGTCAGGGTCAATCCGCCGGAAGACACCATAGAGGTAATGGAGGAGCAATAGATGAAGACAGTAAATACAGCGGTTTCTATAAATTAAGTGTTACAGATCGCTTAAATGAGGTGGCTGATTTTGCAGCGCTGACAGAGGGCGAGAAGGAGATGCTCCGCCGAGACGGTGCGCTGAGTCTGAAAGAAGCAGACCGGATGATTGAAAACGCCATCGGCATCATGCCGATTCCTTGGGCGTCGCAGTGAATTTCTGCATCAATGGAAAAGACTATTTGATTCCCATGGCGACGGAGGAACCCTCTGTGATTGCCGCCGCCAGCAATATGGCGAGAATCTGCAGGGCTGATGGCGGCTTTCGGACTTCTAACACCGGAGCTGTGATGATTGCACAGATTCAGGCTGCCAATGTGAGCGACGTATACGCGGCGAGACTGAAGATTTTGGAAAAGAGAGAAGCCTTAATCAGGGCGGCTAACGAGAAAGATCCGCTTCTCGTTCAGATGGGTGGTGGCATGAAGGATCTGGATGTGAGAATTGTCGAATCGGGACTTGGGAAGATGGTGATTACACATATCCTGGTGGACACAAGAGATGCCATGGGAGCCAATACCGTCAATACGATGGCAGAAGCACTGGCGCCTATGATCGAGAACCTGACAGGCGGAAGGTTTATCTGAAATTCTCTCCAATCTGGCCGACCAAAGACTTGCCAGAGCGAGAGTGGAAATCGATCAGGAAAAAAGCTGGGTGGGAAGCTGTGGTAGATGGAATCATCTCCGCCTACGCTTTTGCGGCGGCAGATCCCTACAGGGCAGCGACTCATAACAAGGGGATTATGAACGGTATCGATGCAGTGGTTTTGGCAACAGGTAACGATACCAGAGCCATTGAATCCGGCGCCCATGCTTATGCTGCGAGAACAGGATCTTACACGACGCTGACCACTTTGGGAAAAGACGGCAGGCGGCAATTTAGTGGGAACCATTGAACTGCCTATGGCTGTCGGTCTGGTGGGCGGCGCCACGAAGGTACATCCGGTAGCGAAGCTGGCTGTTAAAATTCTGGGCGTGCAATCCGCTTTGGAGCTGGGTGAGGTAATTGCCTGCGTGGGCTTGGCGCAAAATCTGGGTGCTTTAAAAGCTCTGGCAACGGAAGGTATTCAGCGGGGACATATGTCGCTCCATGCAAAAATGTAGCTGCCATGGCAGGTGTTCCACAGGATATGGCTGATGCAGTCATAAGGCAGATGGTGGCTGAGAAAGCCATCCGCATCGATCGGGCAAAAGAGATCATGGAAACACTCACAGGCAAGACAAAATAAGGACAGAAAGGATGTTGACCATGGAGAAAATAGATCATATTGATATCCTGGATGTGACTTTGCGAGACGGGCTGCAGCATGAGGAAATCTTTGTTCCACAGAGGCCAAACTGTACATCGCGAACCAGCTTATTGGCGCAGGATTTAAACATATCGAGGTCGGAAGTTTTAGTCATGTGAAATACGTGCCCCAGTTCAGAGATATCGAGGATGTTTTGGAGAATTTGCCCAAACGGGACGACGTAGAATATACCGTTCTCGCTTTGAATACCAAAGCCTGCGAGCGTGTAGCAGCCGCTCTCGACAAAGGGAGCGAAAATTGACCGCGTACTCTGCGGACAGCTTGCGACCAGTGAAGCCTATGCGCGTAAGAACATGAATAGAACGCATGAAGAACTGTTCGCGGAAGCCAAGCGGAATGTGAAGTTTCTGCACAGCGTTGGCGTGAAGAAAGTCTTTGCCAACGTAGGCACCATATTCGGCTGCCCGGTACAGGGAGCAGTTCCTTTAAAACCGCCTATGAATTCTGCGACAGAGTTTTTGATTTAGGCTTTGACGAAATTGAACACTCTGATACAGAAGGGACGGCGGCGCCGGATGCCGTTTATGAATACTTTACAAAGATATTTTCTTTCTATCCGGACAGCCGAATGCACAGCTTTCATGTACACGACGTAAGAGGCATGGGACTGGCTGCGTATTATGCGGCTATGGAGGCCGGTGTAACAGCCTTTGACTGCACTTTGGGCGGAATCGGCGGCCAGGTAGCCAACATCGTTGACAAAGTTCCTTGCAAAGGTACGGGGGACTATTATTATAACGACTGCCGCACAGGCCTGGTAGAAACCTGCGACTTCGCAGGAATGCTGGATATCATGAAAATTGACACTGGGATTGATACGGAAAAGACAATCAAAATATGCAACATGTTGGAGAAGATTTTGGGCAGAAGATTAGACTCGTACCTGGCGGCTTTGGCGAGACAGGTTATATGAAAGAAAGTAGAAATAGTTGTTGTAGAAATGATGATAACAAGGAGAGAATTATGAAAAAAGAAGTTTAAGAAGTTACTGGCAGTAGTAACAGCGGCGGCAATGCTGGTTTCATATCTGCCTGCGGCGGAGGAGACAAGGACAGCGGCACAGAGACGAAAGGCAAGGACTCTGTAACCTTTAATATCGACTGGCCGGCGGCCATCGACCCTGGCGTGGGGAGCAAGTCGGCAGATACCATCGCCATGCTCAATCTCTACGATAGTCTGACCTATCCCAACACGGACGGTTCGGTAGAGCCGCTTTTGGCAGAGAAATGGGACGTCAATGACAGCAGTACAGAGGATACCTTCCATCTGAATAAAGACGCCAAGTTCCACAGCGGAAACCCGGTGAATGCCAGCGACTTCAAGTTCAGTATGGACAGGCTGGTTACCATTGGCGAAGGTTACGCTTACCTGTTCACGGATCTGCTGAAATCTACGGAAGCAGTTGATGATCAGACTGTGAAATTCACTCTGAATTCTTCGTCGGGTACTTTTCCAAAACATGCTGACCAGGCTTTATGTTCTGGAAGAGGATCTGGTCATGAAAAACCTGGATACCAGCAAAGACACGTATGGCGATAAGGGCGACTACGGGAAAAAAAGTGGCTGCAGACCAACGATGCCGGTTCTGGACCATATAAGGTGAAGGAGATGCGTACAGAGGACTCTTTGACCATGGAAAGAACGAAGATTACTGGCAGGGATGGGATGAATATGCCGGCGCGCCGACCACCGCAGTGATGATGGGAAATCTGGATGGCACCACAGTCCGCACCATGATTACGAGAAATGAGCTGGATCTGACTGACGATACCCAGACAAACGAATCCCTGGAGGCCATGACAAAGGCCGATGGCGTAGAGCTGGTGAGAACGCAGACCGGCAACAATTTCAATATCGCGCTGAATACAAAATCGGCGCCGACCGACGATATCCACGTCAGAAAGGCCATGGCGTATGCCCTTGACTATGATCAGGTATGTGAGAGCATCTATCAGGGAAGTACAAAAGCCACCGGACCGATTCTGGCTGGCATCGCGGGCTCACTGGACAGCAATCCATATGCTTATGATCTGGATAAAGCCAAAGCAGAACTGAAACAGTCCAAATATTACGATGACTTAATCAGTGGAAAGAAGAAAATCACCCTGACCTATTGTTCAGAGGGTGGAGATAACCAGGAGAAGTTAGCGCTGCTGATGCAGTCGGGACTTGACAAGATCGGCGTCACTTGTGAAATCGCCGGAAAACCTTTGCAACTATGATGACCGACGCGGCGACCGTAGAGACCACACCCAATGCAGCCTTCGTAGTATTTGCCGGTCCACACCTGGATGGCGGCGTGTTCCTAAAATCCCGATATCACTCATCCTCCTGTGGTTCCTGGGAGCAGATGGAGTGGCTGCAGAGCGATAAAATTGATAAAGAAATCACCGATGCCATGGCCATTGCTGATGAAAAGGAGAGGACAGCTGCATATGAAAAGATCTCTGAGGAACTGATCGACCTGTGTCCTACCATCTGGGTCGCAGATACTGCATCTGGATTTGCTTACAGATCAGACAATATTGTCAAACTCCCAGTAGCAGAAAAATTCGCTTCAGGAGAGCCCTTCGTATACGCTGGCGGGTACTCTTACTATTTGAGAGAATTCGAAGTGAAAAATAGCGGCTCTATATCAAAGCAGAACGTCTGCGGAGGGAATCGAACCTGTTGATTCCCTCCCCAAATTACAAAGGAGGGTCTATGGCTATTAAACTTATAAAACGGATATTTTCCTATATCCTGGTGCTGTTTGGCCTATCGGTCTTAATTTTTGTCATCGTCAGGGTGATGCCTGGGGATACTGCGCGGATGGCGCTGGGGGCCAGAGCGCCTGAATCGGCTGTTGCTGCTTTTGAGCCAGGAGATGCGCCTGGACCAGCCCATCGTCGTACAGTATGGTTATTGGCTAAAGGATATGGTAAGTGGAGATTTTGGTGAGTCCATCATTACCAAGCGGCCGGTATCGGAGGATATCATGAGCTATCTGCCTGCAACTGCGGAGCTGGCGATTATCGCAGCCCTGCTGCTCATCATTTCGGATTGATACTTGGCGTCATTTCCACCAAGTATGCGGGCAAATGGCAGGATGCGATCATCAGGGTATCTTCTTATTTTGGAATCGTGGCGCCAGCTTTCTTATGGGCGGTGTTTGCCATGCTGGTATTTGCCTATATCTTTCCGATATTGCCCATATCAGGACGCATCAGCGCAGGGTTCAGTCCGCCTCCAAACGTGACCGGCATGTATGTTTTGGACTACATATTGGCAGGGGATCTGGCGGGAGCCTGGGACGCGTTCAAGCATATCATCATGCCGTCAGTCGTCCTGTCTTTTGCCGGTATCAGCCAGGCTGCCAGAATCACTCGTTCCAGCATGATTGAAAATACGGAAAAGCCTTATGCCTTTGCAGAGAGGGCCTACGGCATTCCCGAAAATAAGATTTTGTTCAAATACCTGCTCAAGCCGTCGATGAATTCCACCATTACCACCATGTCACTGGATATTGCAGGCATTTTTGGCAGCGCTTATCTGGTAGAGCAGATCTTCGGTTTCCCCGGCCTCTCAAATTACGGCCTGCAGGCGATGATGAACAAAGACGTATTTGCCGTTTCGGCAGTCATCATGGTGGACGGCTTGATCATACTGATCTTCAACATCATCTCTGATATGGTCATACGCTGGCTTGATCCGCGGGCGAGGCTGTCGTAACCAGCAGAAAGGATAACAAAACAATGAATAAAGGAAAGTTACATCATCGATGTTTCCTCGGTAGATATGAACAGGCTGCCAAAAGAAAACCGTCTGGAAAAACGCAAGGAAACTGTGGTATAAGTTCTCGCTCAACAAGGTTTCGGTTGCCGGCCTTGCCATCATACTGATCATCTTATTGATAGCAGTATTCTATGAATTCATAGCCCCGTATCCGGAAGATATCGGATCAGTAGTGAAATTTAATGAGGCAAACCAGGGACCATCACTGTCACATTTGATGGGAACGGATACGACGGGCAGAGACATTTTCAGCCGTATCTGTTATGCCTTCCGCGGAGCATTTACGATGGGAATCGGCTGCCTGGCTGTCGTCGTGCCACTGGGAGGAATCCTGGGGCTCATTGCCGGCTACTTTAACGGCAGATTTATATCGAATTTTATTATGCGCCTGGCAGACGTATTTCTCGCTCTGCCGGCATTGATTCTGGTCATGTGCGTGTCATCCATCATGAAACCGACTTTGATGAACGCCATGCTGGCCCTGTGCGTATCCTGGTGGCCTTGGTATACCAGGCTTGTAAATAACATCGTAGTTTCCTCGAGAAATGAGGTGTACATTCGGGCTGCAGAGGTGACTGGATCCAGCAACGCGCATATCCTGTTTCGCGAGATCCTGCCTAACGCCCTGGGACCTGTGCTGACGAAAGTCACCCTAGACATGGGTTGGGCAATCATGGCTGGAGCTACCTTGAGCTATCTCGGCATGGGAGAACAGCCGCCGACACCGTCCCTTGGTGCAATGGTATCTGACGGTGTAGCTTATCTGCCGGATCAGTGGTGGATGTCCATTTTCCCGGCCCTTGCCATCATGTTGATCGTACTGGGGTTCAACTTGGCGGGGGGATGGAATCAAGGATATGCTTTCGGACAATGAATAAAGGAGGAAAGAGAAATGCGTACAAATAATAAAGAAGACTTGATTGTGGATTTGAAAGGTCTCTACGTCTCTTTCCGAACCTTCAAGGGTTATACAAAGGTTTTGAATGGGGTAAACCTCCATGAAGCGCCGTGAGAAAATCAGTATCGTGGGAGAGACTGGCTGCGGCAAGACGACGACAGTATATACCATCGCCCAGATTCTGGCGAGACAGGCGAGGGTGGATCAGGGAGAAGTGTACTTCCAGGGTGAAAATGTGCTGAAGATGGACAAAAGAGAACTGAAGAAACTGAGGGAGAAGGGATTTCCATCATCTTTCAAGATCCCATCGCTTCGCTGAATCCGGTGTTTACTGTGGGAAATCAGATGAAAGAAATCGTCAGCTATTCCGGTATCGAAGGAGCAAAGGATAAACGCGTGCAAACCGAAAGAACCATCGCCGCATTACGAGAGACGCAGCTTCCGGACCCTGAGCGGATTATGGACAGCTATCCCTTCCAGCTGTCGGGCGGTATGAGACAGAGAATCTGTATCGCCATGTCCCTTGCGACACCGAGAGACTTGGTCATCGCTGACGAGCCGACGACAAATTTGGACGTAACCATACAGGATCAGGTGCTCAAGACACTCAAACAGAGAGTGGAAGAAAAGAGAGCTCCCTCATACTGATTACCCATTCTCTGGGAGTAGCCAGGATGATGGCGGATCGAATCTACGTGATGTATGCGGGCAACATGGTGGAGGTTGCAAAGTCTGAGGATCTGTTCCGCGAATATTTTCATCCTTATACCAAAGGACTGATGGGCTGTGTGCCAAAGCTCTCCGGAGGAGGCATTTCAACGGGTATACCGGGACATCTTCCCAATTATATGGATCCGCCAAAGGGCTGCCGGTTTGCACCGAGATGCCCTCACGCGGCAGAGCGGTGCAGGCAGTCACAGCCGCCGCTGTACGAAGTGAAGCCGGAGCATTTTGTCGCATGCTATCATCTGTATGAGGAGGTGAGATAGGTGGAGAAGAAACGTAACGAATATGTTCTGGAAGTGACGGATCTGAAAAAATACTTTCCCGTGCGCGGGCAGAAGGAACAGTTTGTAAAAGCCATCGATGGAATCAACTTCAAACTGAAAGCAGGCGAGACCTTGGGACTGGTAGGAGAATCGGGATCTGGCAAGAGCACGACTGCCTACAACGTCATCGGCATGGAGGAGATGACGGGAGGACAGGTACGCTTCAAAGGGCAGGATATCAGCATGCCTTTGGCAAAACGTCCTCTGGAACTGAAGAAGGAGATTCAAATCGTGTTCCAGGATCCGGGGACGTCTTTGAACCCGCAGCGAAATATCTTTGATATCTTATCGCTGCCGCTAAAGGTGCACAAGGTCTGCGGAGCCGGTGAATATGTGAAGTATGTAGCGAGGCTGATGGATATCGTAGAACTGCCTTATGAATACATGTATAAGTATCCGTCCACGCTCAGCGGCGGAGAGCGTCAGATGGTGGCCATTGCAAGAGCCCTTGCGACAAATCCGTCCATGATCATTCTGGACGAGCCGACCAGCGCCCTAGATGTATCAGTGCAGGCAAAGATCATTAATACTTTGCTGAAGCTGCAGAAGGAACTGAATCTGACCTACCTGTTCATCACCCACGACCTCAGTCTGATGCGCAATGTATCCAGCAGAGTCGCCATCATGTACTTAGGGAAGATTGCTGAAATCGCGCCGACGGAGAGCTTTTTCCAAAATCCACAGCATCCGTACACGAAAATGCTGCTGTCGTCGATTCCTGTGGTCACCGAAGCAGAGGAGGCTCTGAAACCCACACAAATTCACTCTGAAGGAGAAATCCCAAGCCCGGTCAATGTGCCAAAGGGATGCAGCTTCAATACCAGATGTCCTTTCGCTATGGAAATCTGCAGGCAGGTAGATCCGCAGATGGTGACCTATGCTGCAGATCATACGGTCAGATGCCATCTGTGTAAACCAAAAATGGAGGAATAGAGATGCAAGAACAATTTTGCTTGAAGAATGAACAAGATATCGAAGATCTTTTAAAGGGATGTGCGTTTTATGGAACGGGCGGCGGAGGGAGGTCAGCGCCGGGAGGACGTCGCTTCTGGACTGTCTGTCAATGGGACTGCCCATGACGCTGCTGGATCCTGACGACATCAAAGACGATGCTTTATACTGCTGTCCATTTTCATGGGCAGTATTGCACCGAAAACGGCAGAAACTCTGGCGGAGATGGAGTCGCTGGGTTACCTGGATCGGAAGTATTATTTAGAAGAAATTTTGATGGGTGCGGTGCGGACCTTAGAAGAGGTGAGCGGCAAGGCTGTTGAGGGACTGTACATTGCAGAACCCGGCGGTTCTAATGCAGGCTGCTGTATGGCCGCCGCATATAAAATGGGCATTCCTGTCATCGACGGTGACCCTGCAGGAGAGCCGTTCCTGAGATGACCCAGGGGCTTGCGGCGATCCGCGGCATGGACTTTCTGCCTGCGGCTTACTTTGACGCCTGGGGAAACAGGAATGCAACCTTCCAGACTATGCATACCAAAGCGGCAGAGCGAATCGGCAAGTTCCTCAGCGAAGCGGCCTATGGAGAAATGGCGGAGGCTGCTTATCTGATGACAGGCAAAGAACTGAAAACCATTCTCGTGCCGCGGACGTTGTCCAAAGCTTACCAGGTAGGCAGAGCGATGAGGCAGGTAGAAGATGTGCTTGCAGCGGCAGCAGAGGCTGCCGGCGGGAAGGTGGTCGGCAGAGGAATTCTGCAAAATATGCAGACAAAGGATCAGGGCGGCTATTACTGGGGTACCTATGAGATTTTGGGCGATGACGGCAGACTCTATAAAATCTGGTTCAAAAACGAAAATCACATTCTCTGGATTGACGGACGTCCGGCAGTGACAAGCCCGGATCTGATTTCTCTGATCGACTTAGAGGAAGAAGAACCGCTGCTCAACTCTCACCTGGAGAATGGAAAGTCTGTGGGGATTGCTGTGACGCCAGCCTATGATTTCTATCACGAAGAGAAATCCATCGAGTCCTTTGGTCCCCGTTACTTCGGCTTTGACTTCGACTACATTCCTTTTGCAGAAGCAGAGCTATGACATTCTGTCCAAAGAGCCCCAGGCGGCAGTCGAATTCGCCAAATCAGAGATTTGAGAATTCGCTGCATGAGACCTGCCACGGTTTGCCTGGACGAACCGGGCTGGGCCTTCAATTTGCGTGACAACGCTTCGCTCCTCCGGGAACTGCTGTTCCCTGCGCTGTCCGTTTTGCCTAGCCAAGCAAGCTTGGGGAAAAAAGGCAGAATTTATGCTAAAACGCCCCAGCCTATGGCTGGTTTGGCGTTTGTCGTATGAAAGGATAGGTTTACATCATGAAGATTGACGGAAACAAAAAGAAAAGGCGGCGCTGGCAGCTTACGACCAGGGAGATCGTGTTCTTGCCGCCCGGTTGGAAGAGGAATTTACCGAAGAACTGCGCCTTGCCATCGCCAACGGCGAGGACTACTGCAGCTGCACCAGTTCTTGTGAAAAGCACGGTAATTGTGTAGAATGCGTGGCTGCTCATCGAGGGCACCAGGGTCATCTTCCTGCCTGCTTCAGGGAGATGGTCAATCAAAGACTGTGCGAACTGTCGGGGTTGACGGAGCATACCGTCATTGGCAAGATCAAAGAAGAACGGAGAAAAGACCGCCCTTGAAAGGGGCTGCTACGCAAAAAGTTAACTGCTTCGGGTCTGAAATTTCCCCCTGCCGGCCAGATTTTGATAAAACCGTCTCACGAAGGTCTTCTCAGCCTTTCGTGGGACGGTTTTTCTGTCTGCGGTTTCACCCTTAAAACCAACATCTTTTCCATATTGCGAAGAGTGTAAGATCCTCTCTGATATTGTCGATAACGCCGCCGGGCTGAAAGAAAAATACCGCTGCCGTCTGAGGCCGTGTTCCAACCTATAAACCGGTGATTGCACCAAAGCGGTTTCCGCCTTGGAATGGTCACACTTGTACCTGACGTGACAGTCAGCGGCCGGGGAATATGACAGGCTTTTGGACAGCACCAGCCGTCATTGCCTTTGAAGGTGACGGTATAATCTGTGTGAAGAACAGGCGCCAGAAGAACCTGGGACTGATCGTCGCTGAGGCGAATCTCCCAATTTTTCAAAGCCGGCAGGCGGCTTTTGAAATGCATCGGCATCCTGCTGCGTCAACGTCGTATAGGGAGGAGACGACACCGACTACAATGGGGATTCCCTCTGAATTGGCGGTGACGTAGCCGGAATTGTCCAGCTGAATGATTGAACCTGGTGCCAGCGGTCCCTCGATGCGAACGGCCGCCATCTGCTCGGTGAGATAAACGCCGTTAGAAAGATGGCGGTTCCCACTGACATAAAGCATACCTTCGTTGTAAATCCCAGGGCATATTTATCGGCCGTGTTTGGTCCGGGACTGCCGATGAAAGCATTGCCTGTGATGCGGGCGGTGGATTCCACATCGTTATAGAGACCGCCGCCTATTTCGGCATGATTGCCATAAAGGGAGCCGCCGTTCATGGCAAAAACACTGCCTCCGCGGACCCAGACTCCGCCTCCCTGGCCTAAAGCGGTATTATCGTGAATCGTTCCGCTCTCCACGGTGACCAGAGCGCCTTCAGATGCGCTGATACCGCCGCCGTAATTTTGGGAAGTGTTATAGGCAATTTCTACAGCGCCGTCCATATGCAGACTGCCGGTAAAGGCACAGACCCGCCTCCTCTACCGCTGGTTCGATTAGCGGTGATTTCGACCTGATCTGTCAGTACGAGAGTACCAGTCGTGCTGTTGAAGTAGATGCCGCCGCCATTCCTGCTTTCTGCCGTGTTTTCAGTGACAATGGTATTGCCCTGCAAAGTGAGGCGGTTCCCTGCGCCACCGGCCCAAATGCCGCCGCCGTTGCTGCTTAGGGCCATATTAGCCGAAATGGTGCAGTCTGTTAAAAGGGTTTCAACAGTGCCGAAGCTGGCAGTGAGCCTGATGCCGCCGCCTTCTGCTCCTGCCGTATTTTCTTGGAATCTGTCTCCGTTGATTTCCAGACGACTGCTGGCGGTGTCGGTGAGATTGGCAAAATAGAGACCCCCGCCGTTGCTATCGGCTGAATTCTGCGTGACGGTATTGCCTTCGAAGGTTAGCAAGGCAACACCAGCGCTGCTGAGAAGCAATCCGCCGCCATTTGTCTGTGCTGTGTTGCCGTGCACCTTATTATTGAGGGCGTCAAAACGGAATCCGCCGGAACCGCCCCACAGTGCAATGCCGCCGCCTTGAAGAGCTGCCGTGTTTCTTTCAATTGTCGAGTTTTCAAGGGAAAATGTTAAGAGACTGCCTTCTGCGCGGTTTTGGACCCAAATACCGCCGCCAGTGCCGGAGATGTCGTTGACTGCATGGTTGTCTGTGATGGTACTTTCTGCAATGTGAACTTCTGCTCCTGTGTCTGTCAACAGATAGAGACCGCCGCCAGTGCCGCCCCTATTATTCCGCAGATCCACCCCTTCAAGACTGAAATCCACTTGACCGACAGCGGCTGTAATCATGATGCCGCCGCCATTTTGAGAGGCGGTATTTTGGGAGATGGAAACCTGAGGCTGAATCTGCAGAATGTCGCCGTCGCTGGCGCTGAAAAAATAGAGACCGCCGCCATGAAGGGCTTGATTTTTTCGATATGACCACATCATCAGTTATGGTCAGGCTGGACAGAGGCCCATTGTTGCGAAAACCTGAGAAATAAATACCGCCGCCATTACCAGTGACAGTATTCTCAGTAATTTTAGCTCGGCCGTCAATCTCTACGTCGATACCGGTGTTTTGGTCATAGGAACGAAGGTAGAGACCGCCGCCATTGGGGCGGAGTTGTTTTGAATCAAAGCGTCATCGGTGACTGTGATCCTGTCTTCTTTATGCCGGGCCGCAAACATGATGCCGCCGCCGTTCGATTCAGAGTGACAGCCGACGATGGCGGCGCTGCCGTTCATGACCATGGTATTGGTGTAATTGACCGCGCCTGACAGATAGACGCCGCCGCCTTCACGAAAAGCGTTATTGTTCTGCAGTACTGCGCCGTCGCCGAGTATGAAAGTGCCTCCCGTCACAAAGACCAGGGAGCGGTTTGTCTCATTGGTAATTGGATGATTTGTTTTGTCCCCGTCGATGACGATGTTTTCCAGCGTCAGGACGCCGCCTGCTATTCTGATCAGATAACTGAAAAAGCTGCTGCCGCGGGTCAGGGTAAAAATGCTGCCGGCAACAGACTTGACCGTGACATCATAGGTAATTTGGATCTGAGAAGAAAGAGAAAAGTCAGAAGTGATTTCGATAGGGGATTCCTGCCTGGATAAGGCCGCGCGAAAATCGGATTCGTTAGATACCTGTGTCATTTTAATCTCCATTCTGCCGTTGACGCTGACGGCTGAAAAGTTTTTAAACGGTGTGCGTCTTACACCAGATTGCTCGATATGTAGAATAAAATGACAGCGATATTACTTTATCATATTCATCTTTTAAATTTGCGGTTCCAATCCAAGTGTGATAAAATATATTGCAGTTTGAATAGAATGGAGATGACAGCAGTGAAAGACAAGGAATTGGCGAAGGAGATAGAAGAAATCCTGGAGGACAACAGGCAGCAATCAGAACGGCTGAACTGCAGGCTGAATTTACAGTTAGTAGACTGTAGCAGGGAAGAAGGATTTGTTGAATTCGCTTTTGATGTGAAAGAATGGTGCCTGAATCCTTATAACGGCGTTCATGGAGGCGCAATCTGCACGCTTTTGACACAGGTTTAGGTATGGGGGCGGTAGCGATTACCCAGAAGATGGTATCGACCACAGACATCTCAGTCAGCTTTTTAAAGCCGATGAACGGAAAGCGCTATATCATCAGGGCCGAGTACACGCAGATCGGCAGAAGGATGGCTCGCAGCGTGGGCAAGGCAATCGATGCAGAAACCGGCGTGGTCTGTGCCACGTCCATGGCCAGTTTCGTTTTGACAGAATCGAGAGCCAAGGGTCTGCAAGTATAACAGCTGCTTGGAGTCTCAAATCAAAGGCGCGCCGCGCCTCTTCAAATTATTGAAATAAGGCCTTCACAAAAAACGGTCAATGGGTTTACGATAGAGAAAACTCATTGACCGTTTCGGTATACGACAAAAAAAAATGGAGGCAGATATGAATGAAAAGTTTTGGGCGCTGCCCAAAGACAAACAGGACCGTATCATCAATTCGGCGTTGGAAGTCTTCGCCAAGAACGAATACAAGAAGGCGCCGATGTCGGAGATCGCCAGTGCGGCAAATATCTCAAAGTCATTGCTTTTTCATTACTTTCACAATAAAAAAAGAACTGTATCTTTTCCTGTACGATTATGCCATTAGTACCCAACTGCGGAAATTAAGGAAGCAGACATCATGAAGGAAACGGACTTTATGGAGATGTTTCGGAAATCGGTCGGGTAAAATGCCAGGTGGCGAGGGAGTACACCTATATGAACCAGTTTCTAATTCGGGCGTATTTTGAAGATGAACCGGAGCTGGCTGACAAATTGGGTCCTAAACTGACAGGGCTGATCGACGCAAGTTCCGAAAAACTTCTTTCGCTGATTGACAAATCCAAGTTCAAGGAAGAATCAGATGCGGCCATGCTGTTAAAACTCAGTATCTGGATTGGCGAAGGCTATATGCTGCATCAGCTGAGAGGAAGGGATCGGATATCGATCAATGGGAAAAAGATTTTATAGAATTGATTGAGTTTTGGAAGAAGAACCACTATTTGGAGGAATATCAATGAGCGTAATTGAAGTAAGCCGCCTGACCAAGGATTATGGCAGCGGCAAAGGCATCTTTGATGTCAACCTCAGCGTGGAGCGGGGGGAAATCTTTGGCTTCCTGGGACCTAACGGGGCGGGGAAGACTACCACCATCAGAAACCTGCTGGGATTTGTCAAGCCGGATGCCGGGCAAGTGAAAATCGACGGACTGGACTGCTTTACAGGCGCTGCCAGGATTCATCAAAACCTGGGTTACCTGGCCGGGGAATTGGCTTTTCTCGACGACCTTTCGGGTAAGCAGATGATTCAGTTCATCGCCGAGTTAAAGGGTGTCAGCGATCAAAAATCGTATTGATGAATTGATGGAGCGGTTTGGCCTCAATCCCCAGGGTAAAATCAAGAAGATGTCAAGGGAATGAAACAGAAGATCGGCATCGTCTGCGCCTTTATGAACGACCCTGACGTTATCATTTTAGACGAGCCCACCAGCGGACTGGACCCTTTGATGCAGAATGAATTCGTCGAGCTTCTCTTAGAAGAGAAGCAAAAAGGAAAGACCATCTTCATGTCTTCCCACATCTTTGAAGAGGTGGAACGAACCTGCGACAGAACCGCCATCATTAAAGACGGAAAGATTGTTACCATTGAGGATATGGCCTCGTTGAAAGCCAAAAACAGAAATCCTTTGTCATCACCTTTGACAGCGAAAAGAACGGCAGCGGTTCTCATCGGAGCCTTTTGAAATCGCAAGAGCAGAGGGAAACACCGCCATCGTGGTTTTATCTGGCGATGTCGACGGGTTCATGAAGGCGATAGCAGGCTACCAGGTGCGGGATCTGGACATAAAAGCCTCGTCCCTGGAAGAAATCTTTCTGCATTATTATGGAGAGGAGGCGGCAAAATGATTTCCACACCTTTATTAAAACGAAGCCTGTGGTCAGGCTTTAAACTGATGATTCCCTTTATTGCAATTTTGGCTATGTACAGTGTGATGATCATTTGGATGTACGATCCGGAACTGAGCAAATCCCTGGACCAGTTCAGGACATCATGCCGGATTTAATGGCCGCTGTAGGGATGACAGGCAGTACCGGTACTTTGATCGAGTTTATCCACACGTACCTATATGGATTCATCATGCTGTTCATTCCGATCATCTATGTGATTATGCTGGCAAATAAATTCATCATGCGCTATGTGGACAACGGATCGATTGCATGTATACTGGCTACGGCTAATTCGAGAAAGAGAGTGATTTTCACGCAGATGTTATCAGTTACGATTCTGGTCGTCGTACTGATCGGGATTTCTACGGCAATCGGCTGCGTCAGCAGCGCCGTCATGTTTCCCGGAGATTTGGACGTCACAAGGTATCTAAAGCTCAATGGAGCAGTCGTTCTGTTTGACCTGGCAATCAGTGGAATCTGTGTGTTTGCCGCCTGCTTCTTTAATGAAAGCAGATGGTATCTGGCTTTGGGTGGGGACTGCCTTTGGTCTTTTATGTCATTCAAATGATGGCCAACATGGGCGATAAGCTGGAAAATCTGAGGTATGTGACGATTTATACTCTGATGCCCGGCCAGGATATTTTAGCAGGCACGGGAAATGTGGCGCTTTGCTGCATCACGATGGTTCTGATTTGGCTGATATTTCTATGCGGCGGGAGGCCTGATCTTCATAAAAAAGGATTTATCAGTATAACTGGCAGTATAAAAGAGAGTTTTCCAACCTTGGAAGCTCTCTTTTCTTTATTTTCCAACAGGTTTTTTAGAAAAGAACTTGTTAATTAGATTACGAGATATTACAATAGAAGCCAAGGGATACGACTTGCAGTGTGAAGGAGAGTGTGAAATGTCCAACCATGACGAAAACTTATTTTCAGGAACTTTTTTGCTAGAAATCGTGAAAGAACTCAACGCAAACGTCTATATCACAGATATTGAGACGAATCACATCGTGTACATGAACGATACGATGAAGAAAGACTTCCGCCTGGACCATCCGGAAGGGAAAGTCTGCTGGCAGGTGTTACAGGAGAACATGTCAGAGCGCTGCCAATTTTGCAGAATCAGTGAATTACTGCAGAATGGGGAAAAGGTTGTCTTTGGGTTGAGGAAAATACGAAGACGGGAAAGGTCTATCAAAATTATGATCGCCTGATTGAAAACGAAGGTAAAAAGTACTTTGTGCAGTGTTCGTCAGACGTGACGGAATTTACCAAAATGTCGAGGACTGCGCGTACTGACGAGCTGACCAGTATGCTGAACAGGCGCGCCGGCAAAGAAAAATTAATCGAATTGATCGACATGGCAAAAGACAAGGAAAAGATTATCACAGTCGTCCTGTGCGATGTCAATCAGCTGAAAAAATCAACGACCTTTATGGACATATAGAAGGAGACCGCCTTTTACGATATTTCTCTTCTATCATTCGGCAGAACATCAGCAAAAGAGACTTAGTGTTCCGACTCAGCGGAGATGAATTCGTTCTGGCCTTTTATGACAAAGACGCCAAGGAGGCGGAGAAAAAAGGTACAGTGGGTCAAGAAACAGCTGAAAGAAGAGAAGAACAGCTTTTCTGTTCAGTACGAAGTCTCTTTCAGCTATGGCCTTATGGAAATTTACCCGGAAGATCAATATATCCTTTCTGATATCATTTCCCGCGCAGATGAACGGATGTATCTGCAGAAGCGGGATTATCACATTAAACAAGCCAAGATGGAACTGCAGCAAGTTACCGAAAATCAGGCAGTTACAGACTTTGAATACGACAAAGATCACCTTTACGACGCCCTGTCCGGCAGCGTAGACGACTATGTTTTTGTTGGCAATATGAAGACAGGGACCTTTCGTTATCCTCCCGCAATGGTAGAGGCTTTTCGGGCTGCCCGGAGAAGTGGTGGAAAACGCCGCTGCCTTTTGGTCAGATTTGATTCATCCCACGACGAAAAAGCGTTCCTGGAAAGCAATCAGGGAAATTGCTGACGGCAGAACCAATTACCACGATATCGAATATCGCGCTAAGAATGTAAAAGGAGAGTGGATCTGGCTCAGGTGCAGGGCAGGATGATTACCAACCAAGAAGGGGAACCCTATCTGTTTGCAGGCATGATAACGAATCAGGGCAAAAAAAGGATAAGACGGATCATATGACAGGTCTCTTTAATAAGTATGAGTTTGAAGGGGCAGTCAAAGAGTTTCTCGTCAACGAAAATGCAGAAAAAATGGGCATTATGGTTCTGAATCTGGATTCGTTTAAGAACATCAACGACTTTTACGATCAGTCCTTCGGCGATGAGATTCTGCGCATCACCGCGCAGAAAATACAGTCCATGCTGCCGCCGGCCGCCCGGCTGTATCGTTTGGATGGCGACCAGTTCGGCATCTTTATGCCTGGCAGTGATGAAAACGAAGGACTAGCTGTCTTCGGCAGAATCCAGCGGACGTTCTATAAACAGCAGGAGCACAATGGAAGAAAATATTTCTGTACGTTATCGGCCGGCTATGTCTCCTATCCGAAGGATGGGGACAACTATCTGGATTTACTGAAGTACGCTCACTATTCGTTGGAGTATTCCAAGCTGATGGGCAAAAAATCGGATTACGTTGTTTTCGGATGATATTTTATATAAAAGGCCAGAACCCTGGAACTGAATCAGCTGCTCAGAGAAAGCATTGACAGAGGATTTATCGGATTTTCTGTCCACTACCAGCCACAGATTGATTCATGCACTGGCGAGGTGTACGGCGCGGAGGCTTTGGCCAGATGGCATTGTACAGAGTACGGTGATGTGTCTCGGTAGAATTTATACCTCTTTTGGAGCAGAACGGCTTAATTGTGCAGTTGGGAAAGTGGGTCTTTGAGCAGGCGGCGCACCAGTGCAAAAAGTGGAGCCGTGTAAAAGACGATTTCCATATGAGCGTCAATCTGTCCTATCGGCAGCTTTTGGACGGAACGATTCTGGATTTTATGCAGGCAACTCTGCACGAAATTAATCTGGATCCGTCCAAAATTACCATGGAATTGACAGAGACTTATCTGATTGAGGAGAACAGCACTCTGCGAAAGATTGTCGACGGCATGCAGGACTTGGGAATCAGATCGCTATGGATGACTTCGGCAAAGGGTACTCTTCCTTGTTTTCACTGAAAACACTGCCAGTAGATATTGTGAAAATTGATAGAGGATTTGTAAAAATATCAATACAGATTTGTTCAACGCCACCTTTGTGAGGACGATTACAGAGCTTTGCCACGACGTAGGTAAAAAGTCTGCCTGGAGGGTGTTGAAACAGAAATCGAATACAATGCGATCAAAGATAAGGGCATCGAGTTGATACAGGGCTTTTTCTTTGGACGACCTGTACCGGCGGATGTATTTGAAAGCCTGTTTTTCAGGATTAGACGAGGCTGATTAATTTTTTGATTTTCCTAAAGGGAGACTGACTTATGAAAGAAGTACTGGCACGACATTTGAAATGCTATACCGTAATATTCCTAATAATGGTTCTGCTGTTTATGATCTGTTCACCTGCTTTGGCAGAGACGAAATCGTCTGGCAAGTCCACCTCGAGCCATAAGTCCCGCGTGCTTAAGGTGGCCTTTCCATCAGTGCCGGGTATGTCAGAGACAGATGAGAACGGCACCCATCACGGTCTGGTGGTAGACTATCTCAATGAAATTGCCAAGTATACAGGATGGGAATACGAGTATGTGCCCATCGATGATGTCTTACAGATGTTTGAAGATTTTAAAGCAGGCAAATATGATCTCCTGGGCGGGCAGTATTATGTTAACGGTCTGGAGAACCAGTACGGATATCCTGATTTTAATACTGGATACAGCCGCTCCTGTCTTTTGGCACGCAAAAATGACCGCAGCATCCGCAGCAACGATATAGAGAGCATGAATGGCAAGACCATCGGTGTCTACGAAAAAGCAGAAGAAAACATCCGGCGGCTCAAAGAATTTCTGACCTTTAACGGCATAAAGTGCACGATAAAAGAATACAGCTTTGAGGAATTGGGGAAAGACGGCACTCTCTATGCTTATCTGGAGAACGGTGATGTGGACCTATTGCTTGAAATGCCCAAGACAGAGACAATGATTTACGCTTGGTCGTCTCTTATGATTCGCAGCCGTTTTACATTGTAACCACGCCGGATAATAAAGAAGTGCTGGACGGATTGAACATGGCCATGGAGCGGATTACTGACGCCAATCCCAATTTTGGCAAAGAGAGATATGAGGCTAATTTTTCATAACACTGACGTTGATATTCAGCTGACCGATGAGGAAATCCAATATGTGAAGGGAAGGGACGCGGTAACGGTAGCCGTTCCAAAGACCTGGCACCCCTTGTTTTGCAATAACATAGATGATCTGCACAATGGCCTGGTGCCGGATATGTTGGAGGAAATCAATTCCTTTACTGGATTAAAATTTGAATATGTGTATGCAGATAGTTATGGCGATGCAATTAAGCTGGTACAACAGGGCAAGGCCGAGATGCTCGGTTTCTATCTGGGTACTGAAGATGAGGCAGTCCAGCATAAACTGATCCTATCGGCGTCTTATGCTTCGATGAATAATCTGGTGGTACGCAACAAATCGTCCAACTATCCAGATCAGAAACTGATAGGGGCGGTAATTGACGGACAGACTCTGCCCTCTGATATTAAGGCAGTAAAAGTGAAATCTTATACCAGCATAGGAAAGGCGCTTGCTGCAGTGAACAAAGGAGAGGCTGACTTTGTCTACGGACTGTCCTCCCGGTTGGAACAGGAGATTCAGCAGCATCATTTTACTAATCTAGTGCCAGTTACGCTGGCCGATGAAAGCAGTTATGCCTGTTTTGCTTATGCACAGCCCGCTGAGACGGACTTGCTTACAATCATCAACAAGGCAGTCAACAGCCTTTCTGGTGAGGAGAAAAGTTCGCTATTGAACCAGAACTTAGTTTCTCCTGGTGAGAGCCAATTGAACCTGGAAGAGTTGATTTACGCCGATCCTGTAGCATTCGTCGTTGTTTTGGGGGTTGTCTTAATTATGATAGCGGGGGCCATTCTGCTGGTTACTCGTTCTCGCATGAAAGCTGCCGTCATTCAGAGTAACTTGGAAAGGGCAGAAGCGGAGAGCAGGGCAAAGGGTGAGTTTTTGTCCCGCATGAGTCATGAAATTCGTACACCGATGAATGCCATTGTCGGATTGGCTGATTTGACAGGCATGATGAATGACGTTCCTGTCGATGTGCGCGAAAATCTTTCCAAGATTCGTTCTTCTTCTCAATACCTGTTGGGACTGATTAACGATATTTTGGATATGAGCCGCATTGACAGCGGAATGCTTTCTATCGCTAAGGAGCCTTTCTCTCTGAACCAGATGTTGGACAGTCTGCAGAGTATGATGGAGTCAGAAGCACAGCGGCGTGGAATTTTGTTTATTGTTGAAAAATCAGTCAACGAAGGCGTTTTGCTGGGCGATGCCATTCGTCTGCGCCAGGTGCTGATAAATTTGCTTTCCAATGCCTTTAAGTTTACGCCGGAGGGCGGAAAGGTTCTGCTGCGCATCGCGGAAAATGAGAGGAATGATGAAGACGCCACTTACTGTTTTCAGGTCATAGACAACGGTGTGGGGATTGCCGCTGAAGATCAGGAGCGGATATTCAGTTCCTTTGAACAACTGGGGACCAGCTTTTCACAGAGCCAGGGAACCGGACTGGGCCTGGCGATCAGCCGCAACATTGTAGAACTGATGGGCGGCGAGTTGCAGCTACAGAGCGAAGTCGGAAACGGCAGCGAATTCTATTTTAATGTCACTCTTCCTTTTGGAAAGCCGGAAGAAAAAACGGTGAACGGGCCGCACTGGACAGGAGCTTAGCGGGGATAAAGATCCTGCTGGCCGAGGACAATAATCTGAATGCCGAAATCGCCATGCGTCTATTGGAAATTAAGGGCGCTATCGTAATCCGCGGTGAAGATGGAAAGCGAGCATTAGAGATCTTTGAGAAGAGTCAGACTGACGAATACGATGTGATCTTGATGGACGTGCAGATGCCCAACTTGAACGGTCTGGACGCTGCGCGGGCAATTCGCGCATTGCCGCGTCCCGATGCGGCGACAATTCCGATTATCGCCATGACAGCCAGTTCTTTCCAAAAGATGTGGACGCGGCCATGGAGGCCGGCATGACTGGCTTTATATCAAAACCCCTCGATGTCAATTATCTATATCAGACCTTGATGGATTCTCTAAAATAAAAGCTGATACCAGACAGCCGAAGCTTGCAGTATGCAGATTTTCGGCTATTTTGATTCATAGGAAATCGCGCTTTGCTAATTTCCAATGACTCAAAAAGTGGTGTGTGCAGAGTGACGGCAGTCAATTTCTGACATGCTGCTTGTTCGCTTCTTTGCTGGCAGCAAGCCTGAGTTACGCAGAAGTGAGCGGAAAGTGGGAAATCGTTAAGCATGGGCGTGAGATGCCAGGCGGATTGCGTAACTCGATCGGTCCTGGTAACGCCTGGTTACGCAGAAGTAAGCGGAAAGTGGGTAATCGTTAAGCATGGGCGTGAGATGCCAGGCGGATTGCGTAACTCGATCGGTCCTGGTAACGCCTGGTTACGCAGAAGTGAGCGGAAAGTGGGAAATCGTTAAGCATGGGCGCGCGAAGCCAGGCGGATTGCGTAACTCGATCGGTCTTGGTAACGCCTGGTTACGCAGAAGTGGGCGGGAAGAGGGAAATCGTTAAGCATGGGCGCGCGATGCTAGGCGGATTGCGTAACTCGATTGGTCTTGGTAACGCCTGGTTACGCAGAAGTGGGGGCGGGAAGAGGGAAGTCGTTAAGCATGGGTGTGAGATTCCAGGCGGATTGCGTAACTCGATCGGTCCTGGTAAGGTAAGAAGGAGTGAAACGCAAATATTGACTATATCTCTTAGCGGAAATTTAGGTTATAACCCTTCTTCCTATCTTCCGGCGTTGCCGTAAGGTAAGAAGGGTTGAATCATAAATAATAATTGTATCTTTATAGGTGTATTTATAGTCTCCTTCCTTCCCATCTTCCGACGTTGTCGAAAGGTAGGAAGGAGTGAAACGCAAATATTGATTATATCTTTTAGCGGAAATTTGTGTTATAATTATATGTTACAGTTAACAGAAAGTGAGAATTAAATGAATTATAACGAATCAAAAATTAGTAAGATGATACTTAACGGCCTTGAGGAGATGGGTTTTGTAAAGATGACGCCGATCCAGGAGATGGCAATTCCAGAACTCATGGAGGGCAGAGATATCATAGGTCAGGCCCAGACCGGTACCGGTAAGACTGCAGCTTTTTGGCATACCTATGATTGAAGGCATTGATCCTAAGGACAACGGCGTGCAGGGGCTGATTCTATGTCCTACCAGAGAACTTGCCATTCAGGCGTCAGAAGAACTGAAGAAGATGGCAAAGCATGTAGCTGGGGTCAAAGTCGTAGCTATCTATGGAGGCCAGGATATAGAGAGACAATTTAAAGCGCTGAAGGGCAGGGTATCTATCGTCGTCGGAACACCTGGCAGAGTGATGGACCACATGAGACGCAAAACGTTAAACTTTGATAATTTAAAAGATGCTGGTTTTGGATGAGGCAGACGAGATGCTCAATATGGGTTTCCGTGAAGATATCGAAACTATCTGCCGTGCAATGCCAGAGGAACGTCAGACCGCTCTTTTCTCTGCCACCATGCCAAAGGAAATTTTAGAGATTACGGAGCAATATCAAAAAATGCTAAGCTGGTCAAGGTGAAGCAGGAAGAACTGACCATACCGCTAGTAAAACAGGTTCATTATGTTGTAAAGGGCAGAGAAAAGGATACCTCCCTCTGCAGGCTTCTCGATTACATGTCCCCCAGCGGGCTTTGATCTTCTGCAACACAAAGAGAAAAGTAGATCAGCTGACTTTGCTGCTGAAATCAAAGGGTTATGCGGCTGAGGCGCTGCACGGCGACCTGTCCCAGCACCAGAGAGACAGAGTGATGAATTTGTTCAGAAACGGCAGCCTGGAGCTTTTGCTGGCCACTGACGTTGCGGCTCGCGGAATTGACGTAGATGATGTAGATATGGTGTTCAACTACGATATGCCGCAGGATATGGAATATTATGTCCATCGAATCGGACGTACGGGAAGAGCCGGCAAAAACGGCAAAGCGGTGTCTTTGATCACCAGCCGCGAGAAATACAAGATTGACTCTCTGGAGAACTATTGCAACACGGAGATCAAACGAAAAGATATGCCGACGGCGACCAGCGCTATGACGGTAAAGGCCTATAAAATGTAAAGGATGCCATGGACTATTGTCAGGATAAGGACCTGGTGCCGTACATGAAGATCGTATATAAGCAATGCGTGGAGGAAGAGATGGAACCGCTGATGGTGGCGGCAGCTTTCCTCAGACAGAGTTTGGGCGAAATCGAGGCGGAGCCGAAGCAGGAAAACAGGGCCAGCAGAGGCGATAGATCTGGCAAAGGCGGACGCTCGGGCAAATCTGGCAAGGACGGCCGTCACGGAAAGAAGCCGGAAGTGCCGGGCGGACGTGCAGGCCGAGACAAGAAGAAAGGTAACAAGGATGGAAAGAGGACAAAGAGTTCAAGTAAAGATAGAGGATATGACAGAAGCCGGCCAGGGCGTAGGAAGAAGTAACGGCCTCGCTGTCTTTGTCAAAGGCGCTGTAATCGGCGACGTGGTTACTGCAGAACTGACCAAAGTAAAAAGAAAAACTACGCTTTTGGACGCCTGCTCACCGTGGATGAGCCTTCTGCAGATCGAATTGAAGCTTTCTGCCCTTACTTTGGCCAGTGCGGCGGCTGCGCCTACGGTGAACTTTCCTACGACGCCCAGCTGGCTTTGAAAGAAAAGCAGGTCAGAGATAAACTGATCCGCCTGGGCGGCGTTGCGGGGCTGGAGAAGAGCTTGGATGCGGGAGAATCCCTTGGAGCGGAGAGAGCATCTGGAACAGCCGAAAAATTTGATGCAGATGGAACGCCTGGTGTGCAAGAGCCTTTTACTGGAACAGAAGCCGCTACAGGAATGCCTCTCGCGCAGACACCACGGTTACGTCCAATTATTGGCATGGAAGAGCCTTTTCGCTATCGGAATAAGGCGGCCATGCCTGTATGGACTGGCGGCGTCATCACTCGCAAGGGCGGGATTTTGGAGAATCTCAGCACGCCCGCAGTGGGATTTTATCAGGCGAAGAGCCACGACGTGGTGGATTGCTATGACTGTTTCCTGCAGTCTGAGCCCGCCATGGCTGCGGCAGAGGCACTGCGCCAGTTTATGATTTCGGACAATATCACAGCGTATGATCCTAAATGGGAAAAAGGCCTGCTGCGTCACCTGGCCGTCAAAACCGCCCGCGGCACCGGCGAAGTCATGGTGATTCTCGTCATCAACGGCAAAGGCATCCCCAACGCGGAGAAGCTGGTGGAGATGCTGGATGATGCGATCTACAATCTGCCACAGAGGGAAGACGGCGTGGAATACAACCTGGAGAGCGTCATCCTCAACGTGAACAAAGCCGAAGGTAAAGGCAGCAAAGGAAAGAAAGACCAAAAGGGCGGAAAGCCCGATAGGTCAGGCTGCCAGCCGAGGACAGAGAGGCGGCAGTATCTTTGGACAGGAGTGCATCACCTTGGCCGGAAAACCGACGATTCTTGAACAGGTCGGTGACCTAAAGTTCGAAATTTCTCCATTGTCTTTCTATCAGGTAAATCCTGTGCAGATGGAAGCTCTCTATAACAAGGCAATCGAGTATGCTGATCTGTCTGGCGATGAAACCGTCCTGGATTTGTATTGTGGCGTCGGAACCATTGGACTTTTTTGCAGCACGGGAGATGGAACGAAAAACAGCAGGAGAGAGCTGGATTGGATTCGGCAGATGATTTGAATTCGGACGAACATGGAGTAGTTTTGCAATCGAATGGCAACGATGGGTTTATGAAAGATGAACTAACAGAGGGAAAACGGCTGCTGTTATGAGTGAGGACAGTCTTGCTGCAGAGAGAGAAGCTGATAGAAATATTGAAAAATCCTCTGATTTTGTCGAAAATCGTCAAATGACGATGAACGCTGGCCGTGTAATCGGAATTGAATCAGTCAAAGAAGCCGTGCTGGATGCTCAACCGAAACGCAGTCATTAACGGCATCGTCAATGCCCGATATGTCTGCGGTAAGGCGGAAGAAGTGCTGCCGCTGATGGTGCAGAGTGATTTGATTGATGACGGAAAAGGTTGGACGTGAAGGCGCAGAAAATGGTAAGGCTGAGACGAAACCTGCAGTAAAGATTGATGACTCGCTGAAAATCGACCACGCTGACGTGGTGTTCCTGGATCCACCGAGAGCAGGCTGCGATGAAAGATTGCTAGAGACTGTGGTAGCTGCAGCACCAGAACGAATCGTATATGTGTCCTGTGACCCCGCGACACTTGCCAGGGATGTGAAGTACCTGACCGGGAATGGGTATGCGTTTGTGGAAGGGACGCCGGTGGACATGTTTCCGTGGACCGGGAGCGTGGAGACGGTGTGTCTTTTGTCCAAACTAAAATCGACCCAGCATATTGAAGTTGAGCTGAATATTGATGAGTTGGATTTGACTGCGGCGGAGAAAAAAGTCAACCTATGAGGAAATTTAGACGGTATGTTTTTGAGTAAACCGGCCTGAAGGTTAGCAGCGTGTATATCGCACAGGTAAAACAGAAATGCGGTATTATCGAGCGTGAGAATTACAATAAGCCGAAGAATGAAAATACCAAACAGCCGAAATGTCCGTTGGAAATAGAAAAAGCTATTATAGCGGCACTGAAATATTTTAAAATGACATAGTGGATTTGTGAGAGGGATGAAATCATGCCGTTTGAAAAAGGAGGAAGAGCAGATAAACAAGGAAATAAATATGAGATAAACTGTATAATCTATGAGATACTCAAGATTTTAGATGAAACGAATTATAGTGTTATTATTGAAGCGCTTGGTATAGATGAGATTGGCACAGATATATTAGTAACGACCTTTGATGGGCAGAAAGAACATCAGCAATGTAAAGCACGAAATGCAAGTAAAGAATATTGGAATATTTCTGATTTAAAATCGAAAGATATTTTATCTGCATGGAAAATTCAACTGAATAGAGATAATAATCGAAGAGTATCATTAGTCAGTCCCATGGCATGCTCTTTTCTATTTGATTTACATAATCGGGCATGCAATGCTAGTGGTAAAGCAGAAGATTTTTATTCTACACAAATAATGAAAAGCAGTAAGGAATTTCAGAAATTTTATAAAAATTTTTGTGCTGAAATGAACTTGGATTGCGACAAAGATGTTGATGTTTTAAAAAGTATTGACTATTTGAAAAGGATTTTTTATAAACAGATATCAGAGTATGAACTGCAGGAACGTATAAATCAAAATATACAATATTTGTTTAGTAGCGAACAGAAAGTGGTTTACAACGCATTGCTTTCGTTTATTGTTGCGGAAGATATATTAGGAAAACAAATTACGCAATCTGTATTATGTGATTATTTTATAAAACAGGGAATTGTTCTTCGTTTGAAAGATGGTGATAAAAGAATTGCACCGAGAATCAACGAGATTAACCAAGAATATAGAGAGAATTTTAGAGCGTTACAAGGTGGTCTAATTCATAGAGAAGAATTTGATGATTGTATAAAAGCTATTGAAAATGAAAAATCGGCTATTATTTCAGGAAGTGCTGGTTATGGAAAAAGTGGGTGTACAGAAGCAATTTTAAATTATTGCGAAGAGAGGAAACTTCCGTATATTGCAATAAAACTTGATCGAAGAATACCTCATAAGAATTGTGAAATCTGGGGAAGAGAGTTGGGACTTCCGGGTCAATTGTTCATTCTATACATTACATTTCAAGAAATGAAAATGCAGTAATTATTTTAGATCAATTAGATGCTTTAAGATGGACACAGGCTAATTCTAGTGAAGCACTTGCGGTTTGTATGGAATTAATCAGACAGGTAGAGTGCTTGAATTGTGAAAGAAAGAAAAAATAATTATAATATTTGTCTGTAGGACATACGATCTTGAAAATGATAATAATATAAATTCGTTGTTTAAAAGGAGAAAACTGCTGAAGATGATTGGAAAATAGTAAAAGTAGAGGATTTTAACGAAGATGTTGTAACGAAAATTGTGGGTAAACATTATGAGCAGTTGTCATTCAGATTAAAAAGATTATTAAGAATACCAAGCAATCTTTATATTTGGCAACATTTGGATAGAGAAGAAGTCTATGCGGATTGTTTAACGACCAGTCATCTGATAGACAAATGGTTTGAGCAAATATGCAGAAAAAAGTGTAACCGCAGGATTACAGCAAAATCTGTTAGTGAAACCAAGGCGAGTATAGTTGACGCTTTAGATAGAACAGGGCGGTTATATGTTCCAAAAACAAATCTTGCATGTTGAAGAAGCGGGTTTAGATTATTTAGTTTCATCGGAAATTATTACCATTCAAAATAATAAAGTTGGTTTTGCTCATCAATCAATTTTAGATTATTTTATATCCCAAAGAATGATGGAAAAATATTTCGCAGGACAAGATATAGAAAATATTATAGGGGAAAAATGTAAGCAAACACCTGGAAGAAGATATCAGGTGCAGATGTTTTTACAGAATCTTCTGGAATATGATAGTAGTGATTTTCTTCTAATCGGTGAAAGGATGTTAATTTCAGATGATATCAGATATTATGTCAAATATATCTTTTATGAGATTTTGGGACAAATTCAAGAACCAGATGATAATATTATTCAATTTGTTGTGGAAAATTGTGAAAACGAGATTTATGGAAAGTATTTATTGAATAATGTTATTTTTTCAAGAAAGCAATATATAGCCATATTGAGAAATCAAGGTATTTTAGAGCGATGGTATTCGGATCCGAAGAAAAAAATTGTAGTTTTCAACTTATTGCAAAGTATTACCCCTGATTTAGATAATGGGGATATTTCCTTTATCAAAAAACATGCTTTCAGTGATAGGAACGATGACGAACAGTTTATGAGATGTTTTCTTCATGATATTGTAGAGGAAAGTGCGGAGATGTTTGAACTTAGGATGATGTTTTATGAGCACTATCCTGAGTATGCAAAGGAGGTTTATATAGATGTAAAAGTCTATGATGAAACAATTTGAGACAAGAACAATCCGACTTATTTTTTGGCTACAAAATAAAATAAAAAGTCAGGGTAGATATGTATACCGTTATGAAGAAGAATTAGTAGATTCAGAGGATTCTTTTTAATAGATAATGGGAAGCTATACTTAATGAACTGCTTTCATATTTACCAAAAGAAAGTGGACGGGAAGTAAAGTATAGCGATTGGTCAGGGAAAATATGTGCATAAAAGAAGTATTGAAAGAGCCTGCGTTGAGTTAGTAAAAAAAGCAACTATAGTATTATGTGGTAAATCTCCAGAGCGTTTTTGGGAATATTTTGAACCATATATGGGGCAAGGGTATCATGTATTTAATGAAATAATTTTAACAGGATTGGCGGCGCTTTCTCCCCTATACAGTAATCGGGTAATGCGTTATCTCGGCAGTAATGTGGATAAAAATGGTTTTGATTATACTAGTGAGCAGATGATGAATTGGGGCTTGTAAAAGAGGTTTTAAAATTCATGGAAGCAACTGTGATGAAGAAGAATTGATAATGATAGAAAATTCAATTTGCCAATATATTTCTCCAAATGCATCGGAATGGTATAAGCGAAGGATTGAGCAGAACAAACAGAAAGAATATCCTCCTGTGTACTGGAGTTTTTGGGGAGACTTACAGTATGAATTATTACAGTGTTTGCCGGAAGAAAGAACTAGCACAAAAACAAAAGAATTATTGCGTGTGCTGGATAGACGTTTTCATAAAGCTTCATCTCGCTATTGTAATAAGAATGGGCATTCGGGGTGGGTAAAGTCACCTGTTTCAAATAAAAATATTAGCAAGAGACAATGGCTTCAAATCATCACAAACAGCAAGTTGAAGAATCGGGGGGCAACATAGGTGGGTTGAAGTAAAAGGTGGATTTATTGAGAGCTCTTATGAAGCATATGCGAGTGATTTTCAATCAGCAGTAAAGCAGCATCCGCAGGAAATGATAAATCTTGTTTTAGAGAACAAGGAGCGGGTATTGCCTGTGTTTGTGGATTCTTTGTTTTGGGACTGGAAGTATCGGAGAAATTGAGGAGGTTGATTTTTCGATTATAGAGAGGTTATTGCATGAGTTTCCGTGTGATATGGAAAGTCATAGGGCTTCATATTTTTGTGGAATAATTGAAAAAATAGACGATGTTAATTGGTCTTCGGAAGTAATGGAACAATTAATAAATATTGCTTTAAATCACTGTAATCCAGAATTAGACAAACCCAATGTAACAAACTTGGAAGACAAAGAAATGAAGAGCTGTGATATGTTACATAGCAATGCATTAAATTGTGTCAGAGGAAACGCAGCAAGGACAATAGGACATTTGCTCTGGGAAGACAGGGAATTATTTCCAAGATTTAAAGATACCATTGATGGATTGACAAAGATGAAAATCCTGCGGTGCGTTTTGCGTCATTATATGCTTTATGGCCATCTTATAATATTGATAGAGAGTGGGCGGGAGAAAAATTATATATTTGTATGAGTCAGATATTCGAATGGCAAGTTTTCATGATTCGAGAAATATGTTCTTTCTTCTATACCCTAAATACAAGGAAAGGGTTATTAATATCATCAAGAACAGCTTTGAGTCGGAAGATAAACAACTTGTAGAAATGGGTGGATATGCCGTTTGTGAATTTTATATACGGCAAAATGAATTTGAAACGATTGTGATGTCCGTTGAATCTAGAAATGAAGAGCAAATAAAAAGCAATATTAGATATGGCAGTAATTTATTTAAAGGTTGACGATTATCGAGAGGTAGCAAAGGATATTATTCTTACTTATAAGAGTATTGATATGGATGTAGAAATTCCATTATCTAAAATGTTCTGTGATAAATACGTTGATGTCAAGAATGATAGAGAGTTTTTTTGTGGGAGTTTATGAAAACTAGGGTGAGCAGGAGGACTGTAAGAGCGTTTGTTCATTATCTGGAAGAAAATGCCATTTTCATTGTCGATTATGCAGACATTATTATACAGTTGTGTGAAAAATGTTTTACTGATGGAAATAGAGACTTTGAGAAAGCAATGGGGCATAGAAGATGAGATTTCAAAACTGATTATATCTTTATATGATGAAACAGCTAATTCTAGTAAAATGGCAGATAAACAGATTGCTGGTAAATGTTTGGACTTATGGGATATCATGTTTGAAAGACAACTCGGGTCAGTAAGAGAAGTCAGTAGGAAATTGATGGAACGGTAAAAGGAGGCTGAAAAGTGGAGAATAAGAAAGATAATGCAAATATTGTTGAGAATGAAATTTTATTTATCAAACGGAGGATGGACATACCAAAATTGATGTGAAGTTGAAGGCGAAACCGTTTGGCTTACACAAGCACAATTATGTGAACTTTACCAAACGAGTAAATCCAATATTAGTGAGCATATTAAGCATATCTTTGAAGAAGGTGAGTTAGAGGAAGCCGCAGTTGTTCGGAAATTCCGAACAACTGCGGCTGATGGAGAAAAACTATAACACAATCCATTATAATCTTGATATGATTATTTCTCTTGGATATCGCGTAAAATCCAAAATTGCTACTAATTTTCGGCGTTGGGCGACAGAACGACTGAAAGAGTACATGATAAAAGGCTTTACAATGGATGATGAACGATTGAAAAATCTGGGTGGCGGTAATTACTGGAAAGAGTTATTAGACCGTATTCGGGATATCCGTTCTTCTGAAAAGGTTATGTATCGACAGGTACTTGACCTTTATGCAACGAGTGTTGATTATGATCCCAATAGCAGCGAGTCCATTGCATTTTTTTAAAATGGTGCAAAACAAATTACACTATGCAGCACATGGACATACAGCAGCGGAAGTTATATATGAGCGTGCGGATGCAAGTCTGCCTTTTATGGGATTGAAGAGTTTTTCAGGTGATTTTCCTGTATTGAAAGATATAAGTATTGCAAAGAATTACCTCAATGATGAAGAGTTAAAAATCTTAAATAATATTGTATCAGGGTATTTCGATTTTGCGGAGATTCAGGCTATCCGCCATAATCCTATGTATATGGCAGATTACGTGGAGCACCTGGATAATGTTTTAAAAACTATAGGTGAAAAGGTATTACAGGGAGCTGGAACGATTAGTCATGCACAGGCAATTGAGAAAGCAACAAAAGAATATAGAAAATATCAAATACAGAATTTGTCGTCAGTTGAAGAAGAGTATTTGGAGAGTATTAAAATTTACACAATACGGCGAAGAAAAATAGTAAGAATTGATAATATAAAATGACTTACAAGCTGTAAGTCAATCTATCATATTAAAAAATCAAATTTAGTTTGGACAGCAATCAACATATAGAGACTGTGGCGCTGCTGTCACGCAAGAGGTAGACAGTAGGAGTATCTTCACAGAATACTTCCTTGCGAATTCGAAAGGGAAGATTAGCAGATGATTTGCAAACGAAAGGATGGCTTATACAAAGATGAAGTCATCTTTGTATAATGAGATTAAAGAAATTCTCATTTCAGCAAGAAAAAGGTAGAAAAAACCAGCGAGCAAGAACTTCCATTCTGATTGAATAAAGCTTGCATGCTGCGTGCGAGGGATTAAATTTTTTCAGTGCAGCAGGGTTTTGTTGATATTACATGTTACAAAGAAAGGAAACCTCACATGGGTCTGATAGAAATGGCCAGCGGTAACTCTGTCTGGCGTGGAATGGATTATTACGAGAACAAAAGGTTGTCTCATGGGAACAGACGGGGACGGATACTTATGATGGAATTGTCTCTGGCAGTGGGGGCAATCGTTACACTGTACATATAGATAAAGCACATCCGAGGAAATCTACCTGCAATTGCCCATTTGCTGAAGGACGCAGAGTCATCTGCAAGCATATGATCGCTCTCTACTTCACCGCTGAATCGAAGGTCGCAAAGGACTTCTGAAAAGAAGTAGAGGAATGGGAGGCTGAGGAAGAAGAACGAAATCAGCAGCACTATGAGGATTTAAAGAAGTATGTGAAGAGCCTTTCGAAGGCGGAGCTACAAGAACGATTGTTGGCGGCAATGGTTGAACTTGAGGAACGAAAACCTATTATCGGTAACAAAGTCAGAAATGAATCGTACTTATTTTGAGGAACAACATGAACAAAATCATCCCAGGGCGTTATCGCCATTTCAAAGGTAACGAATACGAAGTATTATATGTTGCAAAGCACAGCGAGACGCTGGAGCCGATGGTTGTTTACCGCGCTCTTTACGGAGAAAGGGGGATCTGGGTTCGACCGGCTGCCATGTGGAACGAGACGGTGAGCCGCGACGGCAAAATCTGCAAGAGGTTTACCTATATCGGGGAGTAACTTTCGAAAAGTAAATCGCAGGGCAATATCCCCTTAACTAGCTTACATCAATCAAAAACACGAGCCGCTTATGATAGCGGCTCGTGTTTCTATCCAAATCAATTTCTTATCCGGGCTAATTGTAATCTCGTCTAAGTTGATTGATCCGAGTCAGTTTTCTTTTTGTCCAGTCTTTTCTTCCAATCAAGTCAGCCTATCCAATCAGTTTTCAACTCAACCTATCACTGTGCAATCTTCTCTTCTTGTTTCGCTTTCTCCAGCTTAATCTCTTTTTGCAAAGAACATGAGAACGATGTAGAAGACGGTGACGGCAATCATAGCCACCATCAGCATGCGGTGATTTGTTCCGAAGAGGCTTGCGGCGCCCAGGAAGATAACGCCGGCGACATTGCCCATGAACATGAGCAGGCCTTCGGAGGTTCCTTCTGAGGTCGGATAGCAGGATTCTGCGGCAAAGGTCAGGGTCAGCGGTGCGCCGCCGACGATAAAGAATCCGTAGATTGCTGCGGCGATGGCCAGGCCGCCAAAGCCTTCATGGCGAGGAAAAGTGCAAAGCCGACGCAGCCGATGATGTTGACGACAATCATATATGGCAGCCGCTTATGTTGTTTATCCTTATCGGAAATCAAGGATATGATCAAGCTGCCGATGATGCCGATTCCCAGGATGATAACGCCGATAATGCCGACCTGTGTCGCGTCGACGCCTTCATTTGTCAGGTTGCGCAGGATTGGCTCGATCATGGTAAAGAAGGTGTTAAATACGCCGAATACACAGAAAAACATTAATAATGCCAGAATAAAATTTTTTCTTTTTAGAGCGAATTTAATGCCCTCTTTGAAATCGGAGCGTCCAGCTAATTCTTCCGGGCAAGGTGGTGTCGGCGGTTTTTCTTTACCAAAATCAAAAATAAGATTGCCGAAACAACGCCTACCGCACCGTAAGTAAGCAGCATGCTTTTTGATGGTCATTCCCGATTCCAGCAGCACCGGTGTGAGCAGCAGCCCTACGCACATGCCGAAATAGCTGCAGAGGAGCCCTACGCTGTTGGCCGTGGCGCGCTCTCTTTCCGGGAACCATTTGCCGGCCACCAGACCAGGTGAGTTTAAGAGGAATGGCTGTGCAATGGCGAAGCCGACGGTCATGACTAAGACCAGCGTATAACTATCTCCGAAAAGACCACGCAGTAAAGCGCATATTCCGGTAAGGACGACTCCGAATCCGACTGCCTTCTTGAAGCCAAAGCGTTCAAAAGCGGCAAGGGATGGAATGGAAACGATAATCATACCTGCCATAAAGATAATTGAAAGAAGGCTGATCGCGCTTTCTCCTTTGTCGCGTCAGTAAATCCATAGTACTTCCACGCATCTGTGGTGATTGAGAAGAACGTAGTCCACATGAGCTGAATCACGCCCGTACACAATCCGTAAATCCCAAGTACAACCCAGCGGTATCCGTAGACTTGATAATTTTGTTCCTTCATTGGTTATTCACCATCCTTTCCGACGGTGCTCCGGTCTGTATTTACTTGTTAGCCGTTCCACTGATGATACAAATCTTTCAGCACGTCATAAGAATCTTTCGGCGCATAGGTTACCGCAGCCTGCGCCTATAATTTATTTAAATATTCAGTTTAATTATACGTCGGTATAAAATTAGTGTCAAGTCTGAAAATTCTAATTGCCTCTTTTTTTGTTCTAGTGTAGAATATATGCAAAGAAGGAAAGGAGAGTGGTCCACCATGGTAAGACATTCCCGCAGAGAATTAAACAAACGCAAATGCCGCGCCAGAATCTTGAAGTCATCGCGTAAATTGTTCAGTACAAAAGGGTATGAAAATACGACCATTGAGGACGTGGCCCAACGCTCTGAGGTTTCTAAAGCCACCCTCTATAACTACTTTCCCAATAAAGAAAGCCTTTTAATCGGGATTGCAGAAGAAGAGCTGGACCAAATTCGTCATTTTATCGCCCACGATTTGAAAAACGAGGCCGATGCGGCAGAAAAAATTCGCCGTGTCCTGAAGTGTTCATTTTGGATTCCATACAGTATATCAATCTCTCAAGAAAGATCACCTACTTGAATTCCTGCGAGACCAGTCCCTCTATGCCACGCGCATGGATATGATGGCGATTTTTTTAGAACTGGTTTTAGAGGCACAGAAGCAAGAGATCTTTCGCAGTGACCTAAACCCTGACGACATCGTAGACATCATCATGAGCGTCTATTTGATGGCGCAGTTCGAATGGAATGATATTGACCGTTACACGCCGGAATTTTGCTGTCAAAAGCTCAATCGGATTTTGACATTGTTCTATTTAATAAAATTTGCTAACCTTAACGACCCTCTGAGGATTGATTTCCCCGGCGGGATTTTTTTTATGTGTTAAACAGGTCCGTCGAACTGCACATGTGCTCACCATATAATTGGGAATGCAAATGCTTCACATCGAAATGATGTAAGCGTTTTTTTTAATTTATGTCAAAGTTACTTGACGTTTTTGCCTTCCTCCATGCTAAACTCAAGGCAGAGAAAAAAGAAGGCTTATGAAAGCAGGGATACAACATTATGGCTAAGAATCTCAGGCTCAAGGCTGCACGGGCGGCACTAGACATGACGCAGAAAGATTTAGCAGAAGCAATCGGTATCAGCCGGCAAACGATGAATGCGATTGAAAAAGGCGACTATTACCCGTCGGTAAAACTCTGCATTGAAATCTGCAAGGTAGTGGGAAAGACTTTAGATGAATTATTTTGGGAGGATTAGATTATGAAAAAGAGGGGACATTTAGATGAACTCCAATTATTGAAAAGAGGAGATGTCTTCAAGCATGGTTTCTTATCTCTGACAGGGCTATTATTGGTCAATGCACTGCTGTACTCGTATGGAATAGAATGGACTTCAGGAAAGTGGGCAGAACTGACGATCATTCTCTTTGTGATTGTGCTGTGCAGTGTTGAGTTCATCTATTACGACATCTACCCTTTGACAGAAAAGCGGCAAAAGGGAGGCATCTATTTTCTTGGCCTGTTTGGACTGATATCCATAGCAGCCTGCGGATACGATTTGGCGGTGGAAAAATCGGGATCATTGCCGATGGAAAAATCACAGCCAGCGCCTTGGGCATCCTGTATGGCATCCTGTATGGCATCATGTTCCTCTCAGTCTTTTTTCGCTTATAAGCTGAAAACGAAGTATAACCTTAAATATGAATCTGACTAATAGGAGGGAAGGAAAATGGCAAAAAAGACAAAGTCGAGATGGGAAGTCATAAAGCCAATTCTTGTAATTTTCATCCTCACTGCTTGTGCGATTATGTTATTCTATGGCTTTAAAGAACCGGGTGTCCAACTGACTGATACGCAGATACAGGTTAAAGGCATGTATGGCCTGGAAATCGATTTTACCGATATAAAAGACGTGACATTGATTGAAAAAAGCATGCGAGAGATCGGAATTGGCACAAGAACCAACGGATTTGGCGGCATGGGAAGCACCCTAAAAAGGGAATTTTAAATCCGCGGACTTAGGAAAACACATGCTCTTTTGTCAATGCGGACGCATCGCCAACGATACGAATCGCGCGAAAGAGTGATGTTGACATCTATATCAGTCTTCAAGGACAGCAAAAAACCGAGACTTTTTTTCTGAGTTGAGCAGGGAATCACTTTATTCCCAATAAAGGAGAGACAGCACATGGCAGAATTATTAAAAGATATGTACAACTACGAATCACTTCATGAAATCGCAAAGAGGATACAGTCGGTTTATCACCCCTTTCGGGTTGACGGTTTTTTTTTGAAATCCACAATGGATCAGTCGTGGAATGATTTAGAATTAAAAGCCAGAGTTCGAAAAATCAGTTCAAATTTAGGCAGATATCTGCCGGCAGATTATGGAGATGCGCTGGCAATACTCGATCAAGTAGTGTCAACCTGTTCTTCCGGCTTTTTGGCATTCTATTCCCCGATTTTGTTGAAGTCTATGGGCAAGACGAAAAGAACTGGAACTTATCGATAAAAGCCTTGGAACGATATACTCCCTTACCCTCTTCGGAGTTTGCCGTGCGGCCGTTTATCATAAATCAGGAAGAACGTATGATGGCTCAGATGTATGCCTGGTCCAAACACGAGAGTGAACACGTAAGAAGGCTTGCAAGCGAAGGCTGCCGCCCGCAGCTCCGTGGGCACAGGCTCTGACAAAATTTTAAAAAGACCCTGCGCCGATTCTGCCCATATTGGAGCAGTTGAAGGCCGACCCTTCCCCTATGTGCGGAAGAGCGTCGCCAATAATCTGAACGATATTTCTAAAACCCATCCAGAACAAATAGCAAAACTGGCAAAGGATTGGTACGGCAAAAAACAAAGACACAGATTGGATTGTAAAGCATGGCTGCAGAACATTACTGAAAAAGGGCGATCGCGAGGTGCTGGAAATTTTCGGATATCAAAATGCTGACTGCATTGCAGTCAATGACTTTTTATTAGATAAAACCACCGTCGCTATGGGGGAAGACCTTTGCTTTTCCTTTTATATTTTAACAGATGAGGCGACAAAAGTGAGACTGGAATATGCAGTCGATTATGTGAAAGCCAGTGGCAAAAAAGAAGCAAAAATATTCCAGATCTCTGAACTTTCTTTGAACAAAACGAAAAGAAATTCTACAGCAAAAGCTTTCTTTTGCTGATTTAACCACAAGGAAGCACTACCCAGGAATGCATGCGATTACACTGATTGTCAATGGTGCGGAGCGATGTAACGCAGATTTTGAGTTGACTGAAAATAACATGTAAGATGAAAGTTGTCAAGTTGGAATACGAAGACGCCGCATATGAATCCGTATTTCAGTGCAGAATAAAAAAGTATCTCGATAATCTAATATAAAGGAGTATACTATTATGAGCATGTACAACGCAGTATTAGCCAGAAATACAGAAAATGCCCCAAGTGACGGCGGTCGTTCTTCGCAGACTGTTGCCTCTCTCACTACAACAACCTTCTCGGCCCAACTGCCCATTGAGCCCCAATCAGGCAAGCTGGCGGCAGGCGGCGTCAAAGAACAGGCAAAACAATGTTTTGAAAATATCAAAAGCGATTGTTGAAAGCATCGACCATTGTATGAGTGATGTAGTCAAAATTACGATCTTCGTCAAAAAATATCAAAGATATAGAAGTCATAGACGAGGTTTACAAAACATTTTTTCCTGTCTATGTGCCTGCACGGACAGTAGCGGCTGTGGCCGCCTTGCCCATGGATGCTTTGGTGCAGGTAGAAGCCCTTCTCTCTAACGGCGAAGGTACCATTCCAAATGCACCGCAGGCAGGCGACCTGATAAAGCTGACAAATAACACGGAAAATGCGCCGACTTGTCCGCTGTCAACGCAGACTGTTGCATTTTCCCATTACAACCATCTTTCGGCACAGCTGCCTATTGAAGCGAAATCAGGCAAATTGGTCACTGGCGGTGTGAAAGAACAGGCGGCACAGTGCTTCAAAAAATATCAAGGCTATTTTTGAAAGCATTGACGTTCCTTTTGACGACATCGTCAAACTGAATATTTTTCTTAAGAACCTATCAGACACTGACACGGTGAATGAAGTATACCGAACATTCTTTCCGGATTCTGCTATTGCTAGGGCTGCTGCTTACGTTCCTGCCCGCACAGTCATTACAGCGTCAGCGTTGCCGATGAACGCATGTATTCAAGTGGAAGCAGTCGTATCCCATGGGGACGGAACACCTCCGCAAGCTGTAGAAGACAGACACGGACTGATCGTAGAAGCAAACAATACGGACAAAGCGCCGAAATGCCCCTCTGTCAACGCAGACGGTAGCCTTTTCCCATTACAACCATCTCTCGGCGCAACTGCCTTTAGACCCACATACCGGCGCTGTGGTAACAGGAGGCGTAAAAAAGAGCAGACAAAGCAGTGTTTAACCAACATCAAAGCAATCGTAGAAAGCATCGGCCATGTGATGGACGATGTGGTGAAGGTAAACATTTTTTTGAAAAATATTTCAGATATCAATGCTATGGACGAAGTGTACAAAGAGTTCTTCCCAGGCGGGATTCCTGCCAGAAGAATTGTCGGCGTAGCAGACCTGCCTGAACAAGCCTGTATCCAAATTGACGCAGTCGTATCTAATGCGGAGGGAACACCGCCAACGACAAAATAACCTTATCATACAGAAAAGCAACAGGAGTTCATTCCTTCAGGAAATCCTGTTGCTTTTTAATTCTTTCCTTTGATTAGAATCTGTGTTAAGTCACATTAACTGACGTACAAAATCTTCACATCGCCTAAAATCCGTTTGATTTCTGAACGCAGGAATTCTTCTGCCTTTTTCTTTCTTCCGGCTTATAACAATATTTACCTCTGCCGCGTCCTGTCATCAGCTCTTTGTCATATAGATCCGGTGCGTTGGGAAAAGCGTCGCCGTTGATGGCGCGATGGATATAGGAATAGGTCATCAAGATGATCTCCAAAAACATTTCCTTTTTCACCTTTTCTGATAAACCGTCCCGCAGCTGCTCTAAAAGTTCTGTGTACAGTTCTTTCCAGCCGTCTACCAACATGACCGGCGCAATTAAAAGTCCGCAGGGGTAACCAGCTTCACACATTTTGTTTACGGCTTCTATTCGCTTTTGTAAATCAGATGTGCCCAGTTCAATACGATTGATGAGAGGCTGGGGATTGACACTCATGCGAAAAATAACCTTCCCTTTGTGAGGCAGATCGAGAAGGCTGTCCACCATGTGAAATTTTGTTGGAAAGGTCAAACTGCCAACACCTTCCTCAGCAAAGCGAGGTATGGTGTAGAGGAGATTGCTCGTTATGGTATTTTCAAGAACCAGGTCACTGTTGCTGCCGATTTCAAAAAGTCAAGGGTTTTTCACTGCCGCGGCTTTTCTTGATTAAACGGTCCAGCATCTGTTCTCTGTTGACAAACAGGCGCAGATAAGCACACTTGTTATAGTTGCATACCAGATAACAATACAGGCACATGGCGGTACAGCCAGACGAGGTGTAGGGGACTAAATAGTCTGACACCTTTTTGATTCTCCACATATTTGTGAGTTTTTCTAGTGCCTATAATTAAATTTCGCTTCATTTTTCCAAACTCGGCGTTTTCTTTTTCACGCATTTCTTTTATGGAATTGTGACTATCGATCGGTATCCACGGCAAATCGGTAAATTGATCTTTTAATTGTTTACCCAATTCATAGGAAAGACTATCCGGCTCATAATATACTGCATCAAATTTCATAACTCACCCTCTATTCTAACTATTAGTCAGACATATTTCTTTTTATCGTAGTATGTGCATGGGCGCATATTTATGATATCCAACACGGATCTGAAACGAATGGCAGTTCCTTGGTCATGGAAGTGGACAAAATGCTTATTCTATTAATTTGAGACAGTTTTTGGAACCCATCCATTTTGTTTATCCGATGCGCGGACACACCAAAGCCAGCCGTTTAATTCGTGATGGCCGGTTACCACGTCTCCTACGGTTACAGTCATTTCCTTTGCTGTGTAATTGGTTGTTGCAACAGCTGTTTCACCGTTGATTTGCAAGATCTGCGGGGAGTCCACCCGCTCTTTCCGGTCTTCTTGGAAATACAGCGAATCCAATTTGGCCATGCGGCGTCTTCCTTGTATTCCTCACCGAGTTGCACCACATCACCTGTGTTCAATATAATAGGATCAGGATTGCTATCTTCGTATTGTTGTATGACAGTATAAAAATTTTGCATCTATTCCACCTCTTTCATTAGCAACTTAACAGTATGCATAATTCATTAAAAAAAACACCTGGTTTACTGATTATAGCATACACTCTTGTGAAAATCAGTTTATTTGTTTCCCGGTAGTTAAGAAACCTGGAGATACTCGTTGAGACTGTTCAATTGGCATAAGGCTGAAAAGCCGCTTGTGAAAACAGGCAAGTCCTAAAGAACTTTTATGGGACGGTATTTCGCATGAGAGTAGTTTATGATATAAATTTATTTAGAATATAATCGCACCTCTTTAATAATCGCATATTATGTGTAATAGCAGTCATAACTGCTAATTGAAAAGGGTGTGATTTCATGAATTATTTTAATAGAGAGTATGGAAGAGGAGAAATAGATTACTATTTTGCGCCACCATCGAAGTTCCATAATATGTATTGTGCAGGGTATCCTTATTGCTGCAGGTATCCGAGACCAATGTGCCTGAGATGCCCAACTGGTCCAACGGGTCCAACGGGTCCGACAGGCCCAACGGGTCCGACAGGCCTAACGGGTCTAACAGGCCCAACTGGTCCGACAGGCCCAACTGGTCCAACGGGTCCGACAGGCCCAACAGGTCCGACAGGCCTAACGGGTCCAACAGGCCTAACGGGTCCAACAGGCCCAACTGGTCCAACGGGTCCAACGGGTTCGACAGGCCCAACCGGTCCGACAGGCCCAACGGGTCCAACCGGTCCGACAGGCCCAACGGGTCCAACGGGCCCGACCGGTCCGACAGGCCCAACCGGTCCGACAGGCCCAACGGGTCCAACCGGTCCGACAGGCCCAACGGGTCCAACCGGTCCGACAGGCCCAACGGGTCCAACGGGCCCGACAGGCAATGGAGTTGATTGTTTCTGTGTTCAGCAGATGAGGAATGTTCTTCAGCAGATTATCTCTCTCTATCCAAATGACAATATTATTGTTGCAATGGAGAGCGGAGACAATGTTAGCGGCCGTCCAGGATCATTATTGCCTGCCCCGAATACCAATCCAAATTCTGGATTATTCCAAATTGTAAATAATCAAGGAGTTCCTCAAGAGGCGGTATCCATTTGCCGCATTGTATCGGTTAGAATAACCAGCGCCACCTATGATGAAACAATCACTTATCTTCCGGCGCCAGTTCCGGCTCCAGAGGGCTGTGGTGCGGATTGTCAAAATGCTGTACGACAGTATTTGCCGGCAGGCACTAGTGGCGTCAGTATCAAGGCTGGCGGCCAGACTGTTGCCCAGGGCACGGTACTGATAAATGAATTTGGGATGCTGGTTCTTGTGGGTGCAAACGAAAGTGACCCAACCTTCGTTTCAACCTGCAAGGCGGAGATTTTGAATAAATAAAGACTTTACTCTATACGACAGCAAAACACGAAAGGCGGGAATCGAATTTTCGATTCCCGCCTCTTTAATTATTAGACTCCAGAATACATAGCTGTTTACAGGGCTGTCCCTTTTTTCGGTATGCTCATGCTGCTCATATCCACTCCTTCGAGTGCCAGCAATTGGATCTTCTTTTCAATTCCTCCAGCATATCCCGTTAAGCTGCCAGCTGATCCCACGACCCGGTGGCAGGGGATAATGATAGAAATTGGATTATGCCCGACGGCGCCTCCTATGGCTTGCGCAGACATGCCGGGTTTGTTCCGTTTTTTTGCAATTTCTTTGGCCAACTGGCCGTAAGTGGTAATCTCTCCATAAGGTATCTCACAGAGCAGTTGCCACACTTCCTGACGGAACGCACTGCCCGCAGGAGCAAGGGGCAAATCTGAAGGAACCGGTTTCCCGCCTGCAAAATATTTGTCCAGCCAGCTTTTGGCGTCGTTAAAGACTGGGAGATCATCACTTTCTGCCATTTCCTCTTGTACAGTGGCGGCAAAGTACTTCTGTCCTTCCATCCATAGGCCAATCAAAGCGTTTCCGTCGCTTGCCATTGTCAGAGGTCCCAAAGGGGACATATATTCCATCTTAAAGTACATTTAACTTTCCTCCTATAGTGAATTCCATATATTAATTGCAGCATAGCTTCGCCAAGGACGCCATTTATCGGCCAGCTCAAGAATCTCTTGTTCAGTTCGTGGAGCCAGCGCCTTTTTGATGCCATAGTCGGTATAGGGAAAGGCATCCGTCCAGCCTAGACATCGCATGGAAAGATATTGTGCTGTCCATGGACCGATGCCGGATATATCGAGCAGTTTAGCTGTCACCATATGAGGCTCGCTGTTAAAATGAAAACTTAGCTCGCCTTCTTTCAGCGCTTTTGCCAAGGTCAGTATGGTCTTTGACTTTGATGCAGAAATGCCAAGGGGACCTAACGTATCCTCAATGGGGCAATCCAATGCAAGGAGGTCTTGTGGCGTTGGAAATGCGTGGGTTAATTCTTCGATGCCTGTTTCGATAGCAAGTCCAAAGGTTTGTGCTAACCGTCCTGCCAGCGTGCTTGCGGCTTTACTGAAATTTGCTGGCCGAGTACAGCGCAAACGGCCATTTCGAAAGGGTCGAAACAGCCTGTCAGCCGTGTACCGCATACGCATAAATTTGGCTGCAGCGCATTCATAACGGAGAGACTTTTATAAATGACGTCGGATCACAGTACAGATCGAAGAGATGGCGTATCCGTGATAAGACCTGGGGCACCACAGGCAGAAGGGAGACGGATACCGTCACCTGCAGAACATTTTTCCGTGGGCGATTTTCTATGCGAATCCAGCCGTAGAAGGTTTTTTTCTGTCTCACAGTCAGACGAACCGTTCTAAAATAAGCGTCATTCTTTACGACTTCGACGCCGGGAATTGTTCGCAAAGCGAGGAATGAAAGCAACTGTTTCCAGCCGTAAGGCGGCCGATACCAAGTGTAAGAGTGATATTATCCTGTCCTTGGATTTCCTCTCCATTGCCGGACTGCTTACGCAGGGCGGTGGGGGTGAGCTGGTACTGGTTTTGAAGACATCATTAAAACGACGTAGACTGTGAAAGCCAGATGTCATTGCAACATCAAGAACAGAAAGCCTCGTATCTGTTAGCAGATTTTTCGCTAGTAACAGGCGGCAGGTCTGCAAGTACTGAATAGGAGAAACGTGATATACGGCGGAAAAGACACGACGCAAATGCCGATCACTGCAGCCCATGGAAAAAGCAAGATCCTCCAAGTTCTCAATGCTGCCGCAATTCTCTTCTAAAACTCTTGCGGCCCGATGCGCGAGTGACACCGTCGCATCCACCGGTGCAGATCCTGGGGCAAGTTCCGGGCGGCAGAGCAGGCAGGGGCGAAAGCCTTCTTGTTCTGCTTCCGCTGCTGTAGAAAAATAGGTGCAGTTTTCAGGCTTTGGCAGTTTGGCTCTGCAGATTGGGCGACAGTAGATGCCTGTGGAGCGGACGCCGACAAAAATGACCGTCAAAGCGTGGATCTTTCGTTTTAAAAGCAGCATACAAAGCCGTTTCCTTATTCTCCATGATTTCATCCTTCCCTGCGGCGGGCGCCTTAAGATTATGTAGTCATTAGACCATGTTCATTCCTTTGAATATAGAATCGCAGCACATGATTCAATGAACACTTCCTTGCGGTAACAACCTGCAATTATCGTGTTCATTATACCATGACGATTCATTTAAAAATACAATCGAATGTCATGATTCAATGAACACTTCCTTGCGGTAACACCGTGAAATTTATTGTGTTCATTATACCATGACGATTCCTTTAAAAATAGAATCGAATGTCATGATTCAATGAACACTTCCTTGCGGTAACACCGTGAAATTTATTGTGTTCATTATACCACATCTTGACGAAAAATCTCGCCATTTTCGGACCTGTATTCAAAAAGTATCCGAGGCTCTAGCAAAGCGTTTTGTTGCTAATGCTGCCGTGTTTCTTCACATCTTCGCTGTTACGGAGAACGGCTATTTTATCAGGAAACAGCGTAACCGTTCAGGGATTTGGCCCCTGATACTGCGTAACTGATGCGTCTATTCGACCTCGCCGTTACGGAGAACGGCCATTTTACCAGCAAACAGCGTAACCGTTCAGGGGATTTGGCCCTGATACTGCGTAACTGATGCGTCTGCCTGCCCCCGCCGTTACGGAGAACGGCCAATTTACCAGCAAGCTGCGTAACCGTTCAGGGATTAGGCCTGATACTGCGTAACTGATGCGTCTGCCTGCCCCCCGCTGTTACGGAGAACGGCCAATTTACCAGCAGCTGCGTAACCGTTCAGGGATTTGGCCCTGATACTGCGTAACTGATGCGTCTGCCTGACCCCGCCGTTACGGAGAACGGCCATTTTACCAGCAAACAGCGTAACCGTTTAGGGATTTGGCCCTGATACTGCGTAACTGGCGTGCCTTATATGTAGGAAAGGAACTTATTTCTTATTTATCATGATAGCGACTACGCCATAGCCAGCAACACACCATAAGCTTAATTTGATGTAATGAACGAAATCGACTGAGAACATGGTTCCAGCAAACGTAGACCTGATAATCTGCGCCATGGAGTCAATGGGCAGTATATTGTGGACAACCTGCATACAGGCGGGCAGCCGATCCATTGGAAAGTTTCTGGGAGAAAACATCAGAGCGCCAAACACACACAGCATGCAGACTACCAAGGTGGTCTCTGGTTTCAGCACATAGGAAAAGCCGTAGCCGATTGCAATACAAGTGAGGGCGGCTAATAGGCATGACGGAATGACTAGCCAGCTGAAAGAGTATCCTGGCCGGAAGATAAAGTGGGCTGAAAGGGTAGAAATAATGATTCCGGGCAATGAAACGGCTAACCAGATGACAGTATCCGCGATGACGATGGAAAGCCTGTTGACTGGCAGGGTTTTTAAAAATTTAAATGCCCTTCCGTCTTTGCGGTGGAGTTCTGCATGGGCAGGCATGCCAACCCGCAGGTGACGAAAATCATGGTGGGGGCACCGGTTGCAAGATACAAAATGGTGGATTTGTCTATATCAGCATAGAGAAAAGTGAAGCCGATGGTAATTCCCAGAGATATGATGATCTGCTGCAGTGCATAGAAGATTAGGGTTCCGCCCAGTCTGTTGGCCTGCAGGCTGATAATACTTGAAACTTGATTTGTAAATGTCATTTCTAGGCCCCTTTCTTGATTAAATCGATATAAACGTCTTCAAGGGTGGTATCTGATATGGAATAACTGACGATAGATTTTTCTGTGACGAGAGTTCGGCCCCATTCAAGGCACTGTCTATTTTTCGGGAGCAAGAGTTATTATCATCATGCCATCGCCGTGGCTTGACGATATGCCCCATTCTGGAATGCGGAGCTTTTCTGCTGTGCCCTCATCGTCGTAGTGTAAATTCAGTTTCAAGTGATTGGAGAGGCGGCTTTTGATATCGGTAATCGTACCTGTAGAGATCAGCTTGCCGTCGTCGATGATAGTGACGATATCAGCTACACTTTCTAATTCAAGAATATTATGGGTTACTACGATGACACCGCAGCCTTTGGCAGTCATCCGCTTGATCTCCTGCCAAAGGCGCTTTCTTCTGACAGGGTCTACGTCATTGGTCGGTTCGTCCAGGATAATAAAGTCTTTGGCACAGATAACAGCCATACAAAGGCGGTCAGCCTCTTGATTCCGCCTGATAAAAGATTGCCTGGCGTGTTAGCCCCTCCAAAATATCCAGGGCAGAGAACAAGTAATCAATTTGTTCGTCGATTTCTTCCGGCTTACCGCCCCGCAGTTCGCCCATAAGTCTGACTGCCTTTTTTTGGGGTCAGCTCACCAAAAGCCAGCTGCCCTTGTGTCTGTACTGAGCAGAGAGTTCTGGCCGCTTTAGGATCTTCTTTGACAGAATTTCCAGAGATGAAGATTTCGCCGTCTTCAATCTTGTAAAGTCCGATAATCTGATTGATCAAAGTGGTTTTTCCAGAACCGTTCTGTCCTAGTATGCCATAGACTTTACCTTTTGGTATCGAAAGAGAGATGTTTTCGTTTGCAACTACTTCCCCCTTCTTATTACGGAATTTCTTTGTCAGATTTGTGATTTCGATCATTGAGGCACCTCCTTATTCTTGTGCAGCGATTCTCTGAATTCCTCAAACCAGGAAATTTCAAATTTTATCTTTGCTAAACCCAGATGCAGGGTAGCAAGTTGGTATTGGGCAATCTGCTCGATCATCTCTAAAAGGGGTCTTGCCGTTATCTGGATTCAATATTTCTGGCTCAGCCCCGCACTGCTGCAGCATAACCAGATATTCTTCGTCGAATTGGGTGCTGTCTCCGACGCTCTCTTTGTATTTTCTGCAACATGGCAAGTTCCTGATATAGTTCTTTGATGTAAGAATCCAGTGATGTTATCTGAGCCTCTTTTTTCTAAAAAAAACCCAAAAAGAAAAACTTGTTCAATTCCATATTCTTCTCTTTGTACTTCATCGGTGCAGAGATGTTAGAAAAGAATTTCCTTTTCCCTGCTGTTGTAATCGAATAGACCTTTTTGTTAACGCCGTTTTCTACGTGCTCGGAAAAGATAATGCATTCCATCTCCAACAACTTCTTTATGGCAGTCTGCATGCTTCCCAAACTGCTGCTGCTGATTGAAGTGAAATTTGTTTCAATCATTTTACGCATTTCGTAGATTGTCCAGTTGCCGATCATTAACAAGCCTAGAATATTTGTGTCCATTTCTCATATCCTCCTCGTATTACTAATAGTAACATTGCTTATAGATGGTGTCAAGGGCAAGAGACTGAAACTTGCCCGGTAAAATCTGTTAATCCTTATTTTAGGATAGCACTGATGATTTTGCTCATTTCTTCTGGTCTTTTTCTCGGACTTTCGGAACACCAGAGAATTGTAACTTTCCAGAATCCCGCCAGCTTAAAGGCAAATTCATACTGATACTGTTCGTATTGTTTTTCCAGTATTTCTTTGCTGATCTCGGCAGAGACATGTCCTGACTTCAGAGCTGCTTCGTAGATGAGAGATAGCAGATGATCCTCTACGAAGTAGAGCAGGTGTGCCTTTATTGAGCAGAAGAAGTATATCAATGTAACCTTCCCAAAATTCAAAATAAGATCTTGCGACGGTCTCAAGGTGTCTGCGCTGTTGGCGATGATTTTAGCTGCAAAGTCATTCATCAAGTTTGGTCGTATACTCCATAACCTCATCCTTTGATTTGAAATAACGATAAAGGTTCTTCTGCCAAGACCCGCCTGATTGACAATTTGATTGATTGTTATATCCCGATAATCTCGTCGTTTTGAGTAAGGCAAAGAGCGCGTCTATGATCCACTTCCTCGTCTTGTTTTCTTCCTTGATTTCCATAATTTCCTCTCCGCGGCACAAAATGAAATATTTGTATCACTTTTTTTTCTTCACTTGCTCTCAGTAACTGATGGTATTATACTAGGTTTAAAATAAAGTGCACAAGTGTGCCTCCACAGTTGATAAAAGGAGCAAAAATATTTATTAGCAATTGAATGCATAATCGCCTGTATCGCACTAACGCTGATTATCCTTCCTGCACTATATCAAAACCCTGTTAAACAGATCATGTCCTATCCGCCGTCCATCAGAGAGAGGGTGGAAAGACTGCCTCAATATGCGGGTGTAATCCAAAAATAGAGAGGCGCCATATTGCCGTTAAAAAATCTGCGCTGTATTTCTATTTGCAATTGTTCTGGGTCTAACCGCCTATTTCTCAGGCGCAAAGACTTTCAACAGTGCCTATGTCCATGTGTTTATGCTGTTTTTAGCAGTCAATGTTTACGATGTCGTCGTATTGGATATTGGTTTGTTCTGCCACAGTAAGAAACTGAGAATTCCGGGAACAGAAGACATGGAGCAAGTCTACCGTGATCCTTGGTTTCATGTAATTGGAGGACTCAAGGGGATTTTGATTGGCGCTGTGACCGCCTTGCTGTCAGCCTGTATTGTTCAAATCCTTTCCATAGTGCAGTGAAAATAAAAATGACAGGATGCCGTAAGAATGATATAATGGCGTTGTGCTGCAGTTTCTATGAGAAATCCGTGACAGCAGAAACCGAAAGATAGCATATTACCTAAAAGAGACGCCACGATAGTTCTGGGCTTTTTGAACCTTTTTCAAATATCTGCAGAAAAACATGCTGGTCCACCTTGTAGAAATACCACTCAACTGTTACGGCTGATGGGGGCGAGGTAAAGTGGAATATCGCCTTTCAGCAAGGAGAGGATATGGAATATCCTACAGCCAAGTGCTGGGGAAGATGGGGATACAAGCCGGTGAAATCGGCTTTATACTTTGGAATCGCTTAAGATAGAATTTTAATCAGGAGGAAAATCATATGTTTACAGATGCGAGGAGTAAGCGGGTCATATTTGTCGCACACTGCCTGCTCAATCAAAATTCAATTTCTGACGGTACAGCAGATTACCCGGGCGCCAATGAGGAGATTCTGCAAATCTTACTGAAGGCAAAAGTGGGTATCGTGCAGATGCCTTGTCCGGAGCTCTGCTGCCTTGGATTAGACAGAGGAAATGTTTTGGGCGCTGAAAGTCCAGTCGTAGTTGAGAATACACGTATTCGCAAAGCGATGCAAGAACCGTCTGTGTCCGGTGCTGACACTTTGTCATGAGACTTTCGGTGCTGACGGGTTTGTCATGAGACAGATTTTCGAGTACCACAAGCACGGATTTGAGGTTATCGGCATTGTCGGCATCAATCGTTCTCCTTGCTGCGGCGTCAATACCACTTCCGACGATAATCGGGAGCTAGAAGGGCAGGGCGTCTTTATTACAAAGTTAAAGGCGGCGCTGACGACGCCAATTTAGAAATTCCGTCATAGGTGTAAAAGCAGAAGCGAATGCAGCAATGCGGGTAGAAGCGCTTCTGTGACCGATTAAAACATAGGAGGAATTGAAGATGAAGAATTTTAATATGCCGGACTTTTGTCAGTCCCACTTTAGAACAAGAGGAGATGGAACGGCTGAAAAAAAGTCTGACAAAACATATATCAAAGAAGGATGCTGAGGAATTTCTTGCTTTAATTCCGCTAGCTGTTAACGCAGGAGCGGATCAACGTGGATTGTGGGTTGAAAACATGTGCAGAGCTCTGGAAGATCACTTTGATAAAGAGGAAATCATCGAGATACGCAAAGACTGTTACTGCGATGAAAATGGCAGACTCAGGAGGCAGCAAAATCTTTAAAGAGAAGTTTACGAGTCTGTCGGCTGTGATTTGGAAAACATGGTAGCGGTCCTTAACGAGGTGGCGCAGGCTGGTATATGGAAGGAAAAGTGCTGTATACCAAAATGTTCGTTTGTGAATGTCCCATGTTAGAACAAGGACGTATTCACCAGTCTCTGACCTGGTGTCACTGCACGGCAGGATACAGCAAAAGCTTTGTTCGAACATATATTTGAACGTCAGTGGAAGTGGAGGTTCTGCAGAGTATCAAGCAGGGTTTTGACTACTGTTTAATGCGGGTTGAGATCGTCTGATCGAAGAATCAGGCGGTCTTTTTTCACACTATGATGGGACCTTCATATGATATCAAGATAGCCTTTATATAAGCCTATACAGCATATGAAGGAGGATATGAATGATAACAATCAGCTTATGCATGATACTCAAAAGATGAAGAGGACGTTTTGGATCGCTGTCTTTCCAGCGTCAAAGGATTGGTAGATGAAATAATCATCGTAGATACAGGCTCAACAGATGCGACAAAGCAGATTGCTTTACAATATACAGACCAGGTTTTGATTTTGCCTGGATTGACGACTTTGCCGCTGCTAGAAATTATGCTTTTCTAAAAAGCAAATATGAATATTGTATGTGGCTGGATGCGGACGATGTGATAGAAGAGAAGGATCGATTGCTACCTTGGACACAGATATTGTTATGATGCGTTATAATACTGCCTTTGGAAATCCATCGTTCTGGTACTATCGGGATAGCCGCAATGATCAAAGCCATCCATGGCAGGAGCTGTCCATGAAGTCATTACACCGAATGGCAGCCTCCTATATTCTGATGTTGCGATTTGCCACAGGAAACTTGGTGCAGGTGATCCCGACCGCAATCTCAATATTTATAGAAAACTGCTGGCAGAAGGCAGAATTCTTTCTGCGCGCGAACAGTATTACTATTCTCGCGATTTGTACTATCACCAGCTGTATGACGATGCGATTGAAGCCTTTGGCGTTTTTTGTCACTGCCTGACGGATGGATGGAGGATAAAATCGAGGCCTGCATCATGTCGTCAAAGTGTTATATGCTGACTGGCAAAGTGACGAAGCGCTGCTGATGCTTTTTCGAAGTTTGCTCTACGATATTCCCAGGGCGGAAGTCTGCTGTGAATTGGAGACTGCTTTATGAAAACAGGGCGGTTTGAAACGGCAGCCTTTTTGGTTTGAAAACGGCGCTGGACTGCCAGATGGATTATCGCAAGGGCGGATTTATCCTGCCGGACTGTTACGACTACATTCCGGCGATTCAGCTCTGTGTCTGTTATGATAAACTGGGTGAAGTAGAAAAGGCAAAAGCGTATAATGACAAAGCTGGCAGTACAAACCAAATGCATCGGCATTTTGCACAACAAAATATTTTGATAAAAATTAAAATCTCATTGATTTTCATGGACCCCCTTTCGCGTAATGTCATATTATAAAAAGTGCGGCATAGCCGCAATTGAAAAAGGATGTGAATATATGAATTATAATATAAATGGAAGATGTCGATATATGGATTATGGCATGTGCTATCAGTATACCACTGTACAGGGACTCAGGCCCAACCGGCCCAACCGGCCCAACCGGTCCGACTGGTACTGCAGGCATAGCCGGCGCAACAGGAGCGACTGGCGCAGCAGGTCAAGATGGAACAACACCTATAATTAAGGTTGTCGGGACTATTACAGGCGACCCTGGAACAGATGCCAATGTAGATGAAACTCTTTCGCGTGATGGCGTAGATCTGATATTTACAATTCCAGCTGGCCCAACTTGGGGAGCTAGTGGATCACCAGGAGCAACTGGTGCAGATGGAAGAGACGGAGTTGATGGTGTAACCCGGAGCAACTGGCGCAGACGGAAGAGACGGAAGAGATGGCGCTACCGGGCAACTGGCGCACCGGGAGAAGACGGCGTAGATGGAATAGATGGCCCAACTGGTCCGACGGGTCCAACAGGAGCCACTGGTCCGACTGGCCCAACAGGCCCGACGGGAAACACTGGTGTAGGTGTAACGGGTCCAACTGGGGCAACAGGCCCGACCGGCCCTGGATCTGGCGCTACAGGAGCAACAGGCCCGACGGGTCCGACAGGAACAACGGGAAACACTGGAGCAGACGGGCAACCGGTCCGACAGGAGCAACAGGAAATACTGGTCCAGATGGAGCAGATGGCCGACCGGCCCGACAGGAGCAACCGGAAACACTGGAGCAGACGGTGTGGCGGGAGCCACAGGAGCAACCGGAAACACCGGAGCAGATGGAGCAACAGGCCCAGCAGGAGCAACAGGAAATACCGGAGCAGACGGAGCAGATGGCCCGACCGGTCCGACAGGAGCAACCGGAAACACCGGAGCAGCCGGAGCCACTGGTTCAGCGGGAGCAACGGGCCCAACCGGAGCAGACGGACAACAGGCCCAACGGGAGCAACAGGAAATACCGGAGCAGACGGAGCAGATGGACCGACGGGTCCGACAGAACAACAGGAAACACTGGAGCAGACGGAGCAACAGGCCCAACAGGAGCAACAGGAAATACCGGAGCAGACGGAGCCATTGGTCAGCAGGGCAACAGGCCCCAACGGGTCCGACAGGAGCAGCCGGTACAGCAGGAGTGACTGGCCCAACGGGTCCAACAGGACAGCCGGTACAGCAGGCGCGACCGGTCAACAGGGCAGCAGGGTAACAGGCCCAACGGGTCAACAGGAGCAGCCGGTACAGCAGGCGCGACCGGTCCAACTGGGGCAGCAGGGTAACAGGCCCAACGGGTCCGACAGGAGCAGCAGGTACAGCAGGGGTGACTGGTCCAACCGGTCCAACAGGAGCAGCGGGAGCAACAGGCCCAACGGGTCCGACAGGAGCAGCAGGTACAGCAGGCGCGACGGGTCCAACTGGAGCAGCAGGAGCAACGGGGCAGATGGAGCAACCGGTCAACCGGTCCAACAGGAGCGGCAGGTACAGCAGGAGCAACAGGGGCGACGGGTCCAACAGGCGCAGCAGGGGCAACTGGAGCAAATGGAGCGACTGGTCCAACGGGGCAACAGGAGCAACAGGAGCAACGGGTCCAACGGGTGCAACAGGGCAACAGGAGCAACCGGTCCAACAGGTGCAGCAGGTACAGCAGGAACAACAGGGAGCGACCGGTCCAACCCGGAACTACTGCGACAGTCAATAGTATGAATGCACTCAATACCAATGGAGCTACCATTGCTGTTCTTTTAGGAGGAACGACTGTTCCTCTTCAAATGATCAGGTTTTAGACGGCTTCACAGTAGATGCTGGGAATACCACCTTTACTGTACCAGCTACGGGAACCTATGGTGACCTATCGTGTATCGACTACTGCAGGGCTATTAATGTCGTCTCGTGTTATGCGTAACGGTACTGCATTGGCCGGATCCACTTTCTCACCGGCCGTATCAGTCAGCTCGTATTCGGCAACAACCTTTGCAACCTTGACTGCAGGAGATACTCTTCAACTTCAGCTCTTTGGCCTGGCAGGAGCAGCAGTTCTTCAGGGCGGCAACGGCGCATCACTGACCGTGGTTAGACTTTCCTAATGAATTAAACATCGTTAGCTATAAAACGTGATAAAATGAGTATAAACAAATCCAAAAAAGGCAGGGCATGATTTCACATGCCCTGCCTTTTCTATTAGTCCAGAAATTATATAAGCAAATGGCTGTATGCATCAAAGCGCAGATGTTTTGCAAGGACTGATTAAGTGACGAGGCTTGGAATGTAATTAATAGGTTTTTGCTCTAGCCCATGGCAGTGTGAAAGACCTCTTTTTCTTATGCATGTAATCCGACCGAATTATACTTTTCAAGTTTGAAGGTCTTCAAGAGAATAAAGCCGCTTTTGAAATGTACAAATTAAAGGGACTTTCCATAACAAGGCATTATTCGTGTATTCCACATATTGCCGTTCACAAAGGATTACAGGTGCAGAGTCATCGCCGCAGATATAATTACAGCACTATTTGAAAGTACAGAGGCTGACAGTCTTCAGATGCTTCACGTTGATAGATCCAGGCAGCAATAGAACTAAGTACATTGAGATTGGTGAATGTTTATTTTGCCTGCATGTCAACAAAATGGCTATTGAAAAATACGATGGAATTTTTTCGTTATCCTGTTGTTCCGACTGCAAAATGGGGCAGGAAGACTGTGATGCGCTGTGTCAAATATTGCAAGATCCAAAATGATATACGCACGCTTATGAACACGTCTCATTTAGTGATTTGCGTAAAGCGGTCAATTAAGGTTTAATACAGAGGAATAATATCCTGACAACGTACCGTTATCCCTCTGCCTTGCATATATTAATCATGGAGAACTTTCTTCTAAATTCATATATAGGGAGGAATTACTGTGCTTGAAACAAAAGCTTCAAATATATCAAGGCCGTTTATCATCTATTCCGGCAATGATATCAGCGGAACCGTAGGTGGTAATCCCAGCGTAGAAAGTTACTGCGCCTTGGATTATACCGCAGCGTCAAGATATCGTTTAAAAGAGATGACCACAATCAGATATTTCAATTCTTTGGAAACCTTTTAGGCAGTCAAAATAAATTAGTATACTGTCTGGACAAATTTGCCGATGGACCATACAATGATGTTCCATATGAAAGCAGACCATTTGAAACCCTCTTTCCTGGAGCCACTGAACGTCAGAAGGAAATGTTTGGCTGGATTATGGCTAACGCTTTCCCTTCTGTCAGTGCTAATGATACCTTGCTCTGGCAGGAGTAGATCCGACGGCAAGTCCTGTACTGGATGACAATGATGCTTATGCAGCGGTACAAATCGCGCTTTGGGTATTGCTGGGACAGATTTCTTTAGATGAAGTATATTTCCTCGATTGTACGACGGGAGATCCTCATCCCAAATCTGATAGAATGAGAGCAACTGTACTTGCGCTTCTCGATCTTGCAGGTCAGTACGTAGACGCAGAATCGAATCCACCAGAAGGATTGACCGCTTCTATCGCAAGCTGCTGTGGCGGCAGTACTTTTTAAACTGCTGTAATCAGAGTACTTTACCGACAGATGGAAGCGAGTCATATTTTGTCTTCCAGGGATGTCCCAACGAAGTCCGCACAATATGCGGAAGACTATTAATCGGCCCTTTCCGTATTCAATCTAGTTTTGCAGGCCAGCCGCAAATTACACTGACCCCGTTCTGTGATTGTGATGGAGCCTATTCTTGGTCTTACATGGACTTCTGTGGAAACCCAATAGGAGATCCTGCTATTGGGCAGGAATTCTATATCGCTCTGCGAATTTCCAGGAAAGTTTGCATGTTTTACTCTTTCCGCATCGTTTTTCAGGGACGATTACTCGGGTTATCGGGTTGGAGGCACAGAGTACGGCATTGAATTATCAGCCAATTGGTACGGCTTTTGATGATGAACCGATTACTCTGACTGCCAGTCTTTGCATCTGTGTCGAGTATCCCGTGCACGAATGTAGAAGTCGAAGGCGGACAGTTTGGCATCAGTATCAACAATAATAACAATAATAATAACGACAATAATAACAACAATAACAATAACAATAACAACGACTCGCCTGACTATATGGGTGGAGGTTTAGCTCCATGCCCGTGTGTGGGACCTTGTTGTCCGCCATACCCGCCGGAACCACCATATCCACCGTATCCGCCATACCCGCCGGAACCACCATACCCGCCGGAACCACCATATCCGCCGGAACCACCATATCCGCCATATCCACCATGTCCGCCGGAACCACCGTATCCGCCATATCCACCGTATCCGCCATATCCACCATGTCCCCTCGCACCACCGTATCCGCCGCAACCACCATATCCGCCATATCCACCGTGTCCGCCGGAACCGCCATGTAGACCAAAACCATGCGATGTTTGTTGCAAGCCGGAACCGCCATGTAGACCAAAACCATGTGATATTTGTTGCAAGCCGGAGCCGCCATGCAAGCCGGAGCCGCCATGCAAGCAGAAGCCGCTGCCATGCCGCTGTGCACCGGAACCGCCTAAAATAAGGCTGATATAAACGATAAGCTGTTCGAATAGAGTGATAACAAAGGGGCAGAACATGCCAAAGGTGTATTCTGCCCTTTCTATTATAACGCACGATAAAATTGCGGAACTATCTATGATTCAATAGTTTTAACAGAACGATTGAAAGGGTTGGTTATCTGACTATTTTACTTGTGGAAATATTATACATATGATAAAATAAAAGGTAGAATAAACGCAGCAGCTACCGTACCTTTGCTGCGAGCGGATTGGCAGGTGTGTGAAGTTGGAATGGAATATTGCTGCGGAATCTATTTCTTTTAGTAATGCTGGGGATTATCTGGGTCTATGCCCGCAAGGGCAGCCGTCTTCCATCTTTAAAGAATAGAATATTTCAATGGTGTGTAATGGTGACTTTTAGTGCAATTTTCACTAATATTTTGTCTACCATCATGATTTATAACTATGCTCAGATTCCCATGTGGATGACCTGGACTGTTACGATGGTCTACTTTGTATTAACGCCTCTTATGGGGCTGGCATATTTTCTCTATACGCTTTCTGTTATCTATGCGGACAGCGGCCAAATCAAGAAGATTGCTGCTGTTGGAGTTATCCCTGGAGCGATTTATATTTTGATGATTTTGAGTAATCCCTTCAGCCAATGGTTTTTGGCCTCAACATGAGTGATGGTTACACCAGAGGTCCTTTCATATCTGTTACATATCTCATATTTTATGCTTACTGCCTCGCTAGTATTGTTGTTACACTGGTCAACCATAAACGGATCGACCGAGAGATTTATAGAATTTTGGCAGCGTTTCCAGTTCTCGCTGTAGCCGTTATTATCGTGCAGCAGGCTTATCCCAACGTGATTCTTTCTGGTTCAGCGGCAACCTGTGCGCTGTTGATTATCTATCTGCACTTGCAGAATAGACAAATTTCTATGGATTATTTGACTAATGTGCCCAATCGTCAGGAACTATTGGACATGTTGGGCTTGATGTTGAAAAAAGTGCCAAAAAGAAGTTTGTTTTAGCAGTCGCATCGCTCCGTGACTTTAGACAGATCAATAATGCATGTGGGCAGCAAAAAGGAGACGAACTTTTAAAATAATATGCCAGTTCTAAAGAAAATCGGCCGCCGAGAAAATGTGTATCGCTTTAGCGGCGATGAATTTGCACTGCTCTTTACCCATGAGGACGAGGCCCAGATCAGGCAATGCATGAATGATATACAAGCACGCATGGAACAACCGTGGCAAGTTGATGAATATCACTTCATGTTGAACATGGTCATAGGCGTTGTTCAGTATTCTGGTGAAGGGAGTCACTTGAGCGCTTGGTTAACTCCATCGAATATGCCGTCTCACAGGCGAAATCAGGGAAATATGGCCAGATCTGTTACTGTGACAAGAGATGCTGGAGAAGCTGGAGCGCAGACGCAAGGTCATTCAAGTTTTAAAAGAAAAGTTGGACGATGAGAGTTTTCAAATGTATTACCAGCCGATTTATTCAGTTAAAAGTGGACGCTTTTTTTATGCGGAGTCTTTGATGAGAATTCCAGATTCGCCGATCGGCCCGATTTACCCATCTGAGTTTATCCCTGTTGCCGAGGAGACCGGGCTGATTGTAAATATAACCTATATCATTTTAGATAAAGTCTGCAAGTTTATCAATCATTTGATGAGCAAAGGCATCTATGTAGGGTCTATCCATGTGAATTTTTCCGCTTTACAGTTTTCCCAGCCCAATCTGTCAGAGCGTGTTTTGGAAATCATTCGCTCCAACGGTACGCCTATGTCGGCGATTAAAATAGAATTTACAGAAAGCACTTTAGCCGAGAGTCCGCAGGTAGTTACTGATTTTACGATGAAAATGAAAGAACATGGCATTAAAATGGGACTGGATGACTTCGGGACAGGCTATTCCAACATTGCTACGGTAATTAACATTCCATTCGGCACAGTAAAGCTGGACAAGAGTTTAGTATGGGTGTCCATGAAAAATGAGAATTCTGCACTGGCTGTAAAAAATTTGACACGTACGTTCAAGGAATTAGGCATGAAAGTGATAGCGGAAGGGGTAGAAACTGAAGCGCAGAGAAAGCTGGTAGTAGACTTCGGCGTGGATCAGATTCAAAGGTTTTATTATGCGAAACCGATGCCGGAAGCAGAGATGGAAGAATTCATGCTGGCGCAAAGCTAGTCGGAACAGCTATATTAGCTGTTCAACTGTCAAAAGGTAATCGGCCTTACCAATTTGCCAAAAGTGAGGATTTCCTTTGTGGAGTCAAGGGTTTCTGGCAGCTTTGCCGATACGATTTGATTATTGTAATAGGTCTTGAAAAAGTACTCCTGCGCGTTTAGATCGATAAATGCTGTGTATTGTGTGTAATCGGCAGTATCGCGATTGGTAATGACAGTACCCTTTGGAATGCTCACATTTTCCATAATATGAAAGCAAGTGACAATCGCCTCTTCTCGGTTTGACGGAAGGGGCGTATGACTTTTTTGAAAGGCCGTTCTGACAAATCTGGCTGGAGGTGCAAAATCACCAGGCAGGCCTGCCGTCCCGGCGCCCTGTCCAAAGGGGTGAGCTTAACAGAATCCCATTCCGCCTCTTGCTGCTGGGTGACTGCGGTACCGATGTAATTACGCAGATTTGTCATCTGCCACTTGAAGTCAGGACTATTGGCTAGAACGCCGATTGGATTATCCATGATATGTAAGCCGTCTGCCATCTTTTCCACCACCATGCACTTTCCGCTCCTATCTGCCATGATCCAGTGCAGAGGCGCTATAGAACTAGTCACGGCGTCTTTACTCAACAATCTGAATTGACGGCAGCATGGCGGCAGCCTCCTCAACAGGCACACTCGCTCAATAAAGTTGACTAACTCCAAAGCCGCCATTGTCACCTTTGACGGATCTCGTGAGTCAGCATCATCGTAATGGGCGTAGCCGGGGAAATAAAGCGTAGCGGCAGCAAAGCCCATTTCATTGACGCCGTCGGCAAAGATAATAGGGAAATATCTGGCCGATGCCCATAAAGCTGTACTGGGTGCGAATTGTATGGGTTTCTAGGAGATTATTCCATTCAAATCCCTTTGGCACGACGAACAGCTCCGGATCAAGCGGGTAGGAAAAATCCATTGTCCGTCCAAAATAAATATCTCCGTGCAGTGACTGCATGTTGATTGCGGTGCACATATTAGAATCCTCCTTTTTAATAGGTAATATTATCGTATGATATCTAAGTATATTCCGACATTTAGCAGAATATTTTATAACTTTGTCTTATTCATCTAAAAACAAAGAAAGTTCTTTTTTATCTGGAGATGCCGCCCAGTTTGCAGAAACAAAAAAGAACTGCAGATGATATTGGAGAGGATCGTATAATTTACGTTTCAGACTCTGCTGAGTATTGGGCAATAAAGTGCTCGGGATTAGACATCTGGTGGCTGAAATAAAATTTTGTGGTACAATTTAAAAAAATGTATGATTTGAGAAGGAGTGGAACGGATGAAATACGATTTTGAAACGTTGATCGATAGAAGAGGAACCAACTCGCTGAAATGGGATGTAAAAAGAAAATGAATTGCCGATGTGGGTCGCTGACATGGACTTTCAGACTGCGCCAGAGATTATAGAAGTGCTGAAAGAAAAGGTTTGTCACGGAATTTTTGGATATACTATCATACCGAACCCATGGCACGAAGCAATAATTGGCTGGTGGAAAACTCGCCATGGATTCAAAATAAAAAGGAGTGGTTGCGCTTCTGTACAGGCGTCATTCCTGCCATCGACTGCGCCATCAGAGCACTGACCAACCCTGAAGACAAGATTTTGATGCTGACGCCAATTTATAATCACTTCTTTATTTCCATTGAAGAAAATAAGCGAATTCCTGTTGAAAGCAGGTTGGAGTACGACGGCAGTAAATATTGGATTAATTACGAGGATTTAGAAGAAAAGTTGGCAGATCAGAGGACACCGCTGATGATTCTCAGCAATCCCCATAATCCGACAGGGAATATCTGGGACAAAGAGACGCTGGAGAAAATCGGAGAGCTTTGCCGTAAGCATCAGGTGACGGTCATCTCTGATGAGATTCACTGTGATCTCACTGATCCGGGATACGACTATACGCCCTTTGCTTCTGTATCTGAGGCCTGTGCCAAGAACAGCATCACTTGCATTGCACCGACGAAAGCCTTTAATATCGCTGGTCTGCAAACGGCGGCTGTAGTTATTCAAACGAAGGGTTGAGAGAAAAGGTCAAAGCGGCACTGGAAGTCGGCAACTCTGCAGAACCGGGGGCTTTTGCCATTGACGCCGCGGTGGCGGCCTTTACCAAAAGGTGGCCCTTGGCTAGAAGAACTTCGCGGACATATTTTGCAGAACAAACAGTTGGTCAGCCAATTTATTGCCGACCACATACCAGAAGTCGGTGTAATCTCATCTCATGCGACTTATTTGATGTGGCTGGACTTCAGCAGAATTACAAAAAATTCTACCGAACTTTGTGCATGGATTCGCAGAGAGACGGGATTATATATGAACGTAGGCGAGATTTACGGCGGCAACGGAAAGAAGTTTGCGCGACTCAACGTAGCTTGCCAGAAAGAGCGCCTGGAAGACGGTCTTGAAAGACTGGCAAAAGGCATCGCTTCTTATACCAAAGGAGCAGAAAGGATATAATGTATGATAAAAGGTATTATCTTTGATATGGATGGGCTGATCTTCGATTCTGAGAGAGTGGTGCAAAGAGGCTGGAGCGAAATAGGTGAACAGGCCGGTTATCCTGACATGGGAGACCAGATTTACCACACCGTAGGATTTAATCGCCGCCGCAGAGAAGAATATTTTAAAAGCGTCTATGGACAGGATTTCCCCCCGACCTTTTTGTAGATAAAACGAGAGAAATTTTTACGAGAATTGTAGATTCTGAGGGACTTCCTATGAAAGCCGGCGCGAAAGAAGTACTGTCTTAGCCAGGGAAAAAAGACTCCGCATCGGACTTGCCACTTCCTCTTCCAGTGATTACGCGAAGGAAGAACTGACTAGGGCGGGCATCTACGAGTATTTTGACGGTTTTGTCTTTGGCAATATGGTGACAAAGAGTAAGCCTGACCCGGAAATTTATTTAAAAGCCTGCCAAGTAGTGGGAATCAAGACGGAAGAGGCTCTGGCCCTTGAAGATGCCCCTTCAGGGGTGGAATCGGCATCACGTGCCGGACTTCGCGTGATTATGGTACCAGATCTCGTTCAGCCTGACGAGGAAACCAGAGCGAAGGCCTGGAAAGTGACAGACAGTTTGGAGAACGTCATTCCTCTGCTGAAGGAACAATAAGGAGAAGCAAGATGCACAAAGTGAAGGCGAAAGGGATTCTGTCCGCCAACAACGGAATGAACATCTATCGAGGCTGTACGCACGGCTGTATTTACTGCGACTCCAGAAGCAAGTGCTATCAGATGGACCACGATTTTACGGACATTGAAGTGAAGGAAAACGCACCGGAACTGCTTGCAGATGCCCTGAGCCGTAAACGGAAGAAGTGTATGATTGGCACTGGGTCCATGACCGACCCCTATCTTCACCTGGAACAGGAACTGAAGCTGACTCGCAGATGCATTGAAATCATCGCACAGATGGGCTTTGGCCTCAGTATTTTGACGAAATCCGCCCATATTCTGCGAGATTTGGATCTGTTGAAGCAGATCAATGGACGATCAAAGTGTGTGGTCCAGATGACGTTGACCACTTACGATGAAGATTTGTGCAGGATTTTAGAGCCTGGCGTATCGACGACGCGGCAGCGGTTTGAGGCATTGAAAGTTTTTCGCGACAATGGAATTCCCACTGTTGTCTGGATCAGCCCGCTGCTTCCTTACATTAACGATACGGAAGAAAACATCCGCGGCCTGCTGGAATATTGCCTTGAAGCAAAAGTAAAAGGCATCATCTGCTATGGTATCGGCCTGACGCTGCGTGACGGCAGTCGAGAATTTTTTATGAAAAGTTGGAACGTCATTTTCCTGGTCTGAAGGAAAAGTATATGGCGACCTATAAAAACGCCTATGAAATTACAAGTCCTAATCACATTCCATTGATGAAGGTAATCAGAGATGCCTGCAGAAAGAACGATATCATCTTCGGCATGGAAGAAGTATTTGCATATTTGCGCGAATTTGATCAGACTTCGGAACAAATTTCTTTTTTCTGATACTTTGGAAGAATAAACCGCTTTACATACAGCAAAATTTGTGATAGAATAATAGCGTAATCAATAGAGAATCTGAACCTGACCTAACATGTAAGTCGTTTTTCTGGATTTACGTTGAGGTCAGTTTTTATTTCTGAAGCATTGATACGAATATTAAAATGGAGGTACTGGATATGAACAAAGGTACAGTTAAATGGTTTAATTCACAGAAGGGCTTCGGCTTTATCAAGAACGACAATGGCGGAGATGATGTATTTGTTCATTTTTCTGCAATTCAGTCAGACGGCTATAAGAGCCTTGACGAAGGACAGAAGGTAACTTTCGATATCGAAAGCGATCCAAGAAACAGCAGCAAATTAAAGAGCAGCAAACGTGCAGGCTTGCTAATTTCTGCAAAATAGGTAGTTTGTTATTAAAAATATAGTTTTTCAGTACGAGATTCTAAACATCCATTTGATTAATTTGTATTTGTAATAAGCACCATCTATGCGGCATCTGTGATAACGGATGCCGCATTTTTCGTATAAGGGCAGGCTATCTCATCTGCGATTTGGTACAATAATTAAGAAAGCAGTACAGCCATGGTGAAAGGAGGGGTCTGTGTGCAATCCAAATGAAAAAATGGTTGGATACATGAATATATACTGGACTGTTCTGATCTCAAAATTTTGGATTTGCAGGAGGTTTCCTATCAAAGGATTAATCCTGAGTATTCGAGGCGTGACAGTAGGGCAAGAGAAGCCATGTACCAACTTATTAATTCTGAAAGAAATAAAGTGGAGAAGGTATTCAGTACATTATTATAGAGAAGGTGTAAAAAGTGGAAACATATAGTAGAAGTTACCTGATGGAAGTTGTGGAAACGCAAGGAATACTTTTCGAGAAAGTAAAGACTATATTCCAGGAATTGATGTACGACATTTTATTACACATTATATGAATAGCAAAGTGAGGAAGCTTATTGACGAAGGACAGGCATATTTGTGCACGATGGATTCTGAAGAACTCTTTCATTATTTTCTGGAGTTCGACAAATACCAGATCAAACAAGGGGAAGAGATAGGCGGATTTCTGCCAAACTGGATTGGGCAGTTCTACGCATACTTCCAATGGTTTTATAAAATACCAAGTAGAGAAGTGGCACGCCAGATTCCGCTAGACTTTTTAATTGCCTGTTTTGCCGGTCTTCATGATTTAGATTTAGAGGTAGCAGTAAAAAAAATAGGAGCACAATTAGATGAGTTGTACAGAAAAACCGAATGAAGAAAGAAGAATTATCTGCTTCCATAATCCAGATGAACCAAATGGCTATCTCAGCAATTGGTATCCGGCATACTTTCATGCTGATGGGATAAATTACTCGTCGGTAGAGCAGTACATGATGTATCAGAAGGCAATCCTGTTTGATGACTTGGCAACTGCCGAAAAATTGTGAAGACGAATAGCGCCGCAGCAATGAAAGCCTATGGGCGCGTCGTCACTCCTTTTGATGACGAAAAATGGGGAGAGCATAGGTATCGGGTAGTATACAGGGGTGTCTTTGAAAAGTTCAGACAGAACGAGGGTTTAGCATGTCAGCTTGTGAATACGGGCGATGCGATACTGGCTGAAGTGCGCCGTGAAAGATATTATCTGGGGAATCGGACTTTCGATGAAAGACCAGAGACGCTTTTCTGTTACAGAGTGGAGAGGACAAAATCTACTAGGAAGAATCCTTATGGAAATACGAGGCGAGCTCACCGCTCTGCAGTATTGATTTAGAAAAACTAATTATTATTTATAAATATTTTTAAAATTATGCTTTACATTTGATTAAAGATGTGCTATTATAAGAAAGTAATCAATAGAGAATCTGAACCTGACCTTAGTTGTGCGAGTTATTTTTCTTAATTTGCATGTGGGTCAGTTTTTTATGAAGTTGATACAAATAATAAAAATGGAGGTACTGATATGAATAACGGTACAGTAAAATGGTTTAACTCTGATAAAGGATTTGGTTTCATCAAGAATGATAATGGCGGAGAAGATGTATTTGTACATTTCTCATCCATCGTATCTGACGGATTCAAAAGTCTTGACGAAGGACAGAAGGTTTTCTTTCGACATCGAAAGCGATCAAGAAACAGCAGCAAATTGAGGCGGTCAACGTACAGGCTTGCTAATTTTTGCAAAACAATAGTTTGTTATTTTAAATATAGTTTTCAGTACGAGATCTAACCATCCATTTGAATAATTTGTATTTGTAATAAGCACCATCTAAGGCAGCAGCTATAACAGTTGCTGCCTTTTTCTTCTTTTGTTCGTATTACCAAAAACATAAAATAATTGTGGCGTACACTTGAAAAGTAGCAGCGCCATGGTACAATAATTTTATTATTAAAGGGAGGCTATTGTAATGAATATGAGAAAAAGTAGGCATCATCGAAGTGGGACATGTAGGCGCACATGTGGCGCTGAGTCTCGCCATGCAGGGAATCTGCGATGAAATTCAATTATGTGATATAGATGAAGAAAAAATCGTCAGCGAACAACAGGATTTACTAGATGCGGTATGCTATTTACCTCATAGAGTGCGAGTGACTTTGGGTAAATATGAAGAATTGGCAGACTGTGACATCATTGTCAGCAGTGTGGGAAAGATCGATGTAGTGACAAAGAACAGGCTCTCGGAGCTGCAGCAGAGTGTCGATATGATCAGAACTTTGTGCCAAGACTTCGAAAAGCCGGGTTCAAGGGATCTATCTGAATATCACAAATCCTTGCGATATCATTTCTAATCAGATTCAAAAAGAATCGGGGCTGCCCGCTGCCCGCGTGATTGGAACAGGCACAGGCTTAGACACCTCCAGGTTAAAAAGCTGTTCTTGCCAGAGAAACCGGCTTTGACCATAAATCCATCACCACATATATGTTGGGAGAACACAGGGGGACAGTCAGATGGCGGCCTGGTCTGTAACGGCTTTCGGAGGAAAACCGCTTGCACAGCTGGAAGAAGAGGAGCCAGAACGCTTTGGCTTTGACAAAGAGGTATTGGCAGAAGAAGTCAGAAAGGCAGGCTGGAAAACACTCAATGGAAAAGGCGCTACAGAATTCGGCATTGCCTCGACAGCCGCCAGAATGATTAGCTGCATCTTCCATGATGAGAAACAATTTTCCCGGCATCCACCTATCTGGACGGAGAATACGGAGAAGCAGGTCTCTATGCCAGCGTGCCTGTAGTCTTGGGAAAGGATGGCGTTGATGAAATCATCAAGTTAAATCTGGATGACAAGGAAATGGGAGAATTTCAGAAGACCTGCAGTGTAATGAAGGAGCATATCGCTTTGATAAAATAAACCAAAGCCTTTGCCATAGTATTGGGAAAAGGCTTAATTATTATCATTTCTGCCCTTTTAATCTGCCAAAGCAGAAGCGAGGGTATCTTATAAAGGGGTGTTAGTTGACACTAACACCTCGCTGGTATATAATATTTCCAGTTAGATGAAATAGTCTCTGGAAAGGAGAAAAATGATACTGTCAGAGCTGAAGAGGGGAGAAAGTGCCAGGATTGTTTCTGTCGGCGGGAGTGGTTCTCTGCGGCAGCACTTCCTCGATATGGGACTGATCCCTGGAAAAACGATCAAGTTTATGAAAGCGGCGCCTATGGGCGATCCGATTGAATATAGAATCCGGGGTTATGAGCTGACCTTGAGATTGGAAGACGCAGCGAAAATAGAAGTACAGCCGGTTTTAGAAGAAGGAAAAGAACACCTGGCTGAATCGAAGGAAAAGAAGATAGAGCATCCGGGTCTGGGAGAAATGGGCAAGTACCATGTCAAACAGAAGGCAGCGCTGCCCCCGACGACCAGCTGCTGACCTTTGGTCTGGCGGGGAAATCAAAACTGCGGAAAGACCACTTTGTTTAACCAGCTTACCGGTTCCAACCAGCACGTAGGCAATTTTCCCGGCGTGACGGTGGATCGCAAAGACGGTCAGATCCGCAAGTTCTGCAACACCTTGGTAACGGACTTGCCAGGGATTTATTCCATGTCTCCCTATACCAACGAAGAAATTGTGACGAGAGAATTCTTTCTGCAGGATAAGCCAAAGGGCATCATCAATATTCTCGATGCGACCAACATCGAGAGAAACCTCTATCTGACCCTGCAGCCATTGAATTGGATATTCCCATGGTGCTGGCGCTTAACATGATGGACGAGGTTCGTGAAAACGGCGGTACGATCAGAATTAACGAAATGGAAGAAGCGCTGGGTGTGCCAGTCATTCCGATTTCGGCTTCCAGAAACGAGGGGATTGAAGAACTGATCGACCACGCCATGCATGTGGCTCAGTTCCACGAGTGTCCAGGCCGCATGGATTTCTGTGAACCGGAGGGGAGGACGGCGGCGCAGTGCATCGCTGTCTGCATTCCATCATGCATCTGATTGAAGACCATGCCCAGAAAAAGCGGCATTCCGGCCAGATTCGCGGCCAGCAAACTGATTGAAGGCGACGATATCATTCTGGAAAAGCTCAAGTTAGATCAAAACGAGAGAGAACTTCTGGAGCACATTATTCTGCAGCTTGAAAAAGAGAGCGGCATGGACAGGAATGCGGCCCTTGCCAATATGAGATTTGCCTTTATCGACAAGGTCTGCAATGCTACGGTCGTCCGCCCGAAAGAAAGCAAGGAGCATATCCGCAGCCAGTCCATGGATCAGATTCTGACTGGAAAATATACGGCGATCCCCAGCTTCGCGGCGATTATGGCACTGATTTTCTGGCTGACCTTCGGCGTCATCGGCTCCTTCTTGTCGGATCTGATGGAGCAGGGCATCGGCTGGCTTACGGCAGCCTGTGACAGTGGACTTACTGCGGTAAACGTCAACCCGGTCATCCATTCGCTGATTATCGACGGCGTGTTTGCCGGCGTGGGCAGCGTCCTCAGCTTCCTGCCCATCATCGTGACATTGTTTTTTCTTCCTGTCGTTTCTGGAAGACAGTGGCTATATGGCGAGGGTGGCCTTTGTCATGGACAAAATGCTCCGCAAAATCGGCCTTTCGGGGAGAAGCTTTGTGCCGATGATCATCGGATTCGGCTGCTCAGTGCCTGCCATCATGGCCACGAGGACGCTGCCTTCGGAGCGGGACCGGAAAATGACCATCCTGCTGACGCCCTTCATGAGCTGTTCCGCCAAGCTGCCCATCTATGCGTTGCTTACGGCAGCCTTTTTCCCAAAGAACGGGGCGCTGGTGATGACGATCATGTATTTTACCGGCATCGTGGTGGCGATCCTGTATGCGGTATTTCTGGATAAGACGAAATTCAAGGGCGAGCCGGTGCCTTTTGTCATGGAACTGCCCAATTACAGATTTCCGGGGATGAAGAGCGTAGGTCGGTTAATCTGGGATAAGGCCAAAGATTTTATTACCAGAGCTTTTACGGTCATTTTTGTGGCCACCATCATCATCTGGTTTTTACAGACCTTTGACATTCATCTCAACGTAGTGGCTGATTCCAGGGACAGCATGCTGGCTCTGGTGGGCGGCTGGATCGCTCCGATTTTCGAACCGCTGGGATTTGGCGACTGGAGGCTTTCGACGGCGCTGATCACCGGCTTTACAGCGAAGGAAAGCGTGGTCAGCACCATGACGGTTCTGATGGGCGGCAGTACGGCCCTTCTGAAGACATTGTTCACACCGTTCACAGCCATCGTGTTCCTGGTGTTCACACTGCTTTATACTCCTTGTGTAGCGGCTGTATCGGCAGTCAAGCGGGAGCTGGGCGGAAAATGGGCGCTGATTATCGTCATCGCTCAGTGCTTAATCGCCTGGATCGTGGCCTTTGTCGTACATATGGGTGGAAGTCTGATGGGCTTTAAATGAAAGGGAATGGAATATGGGACTAATCGATATTTTGATTGTTGCAGCAGTTGCGGCTGCGTTGTTCTTTGCTGTCCGGTTCATACGGCGCAGCAAAGGCGGCTGCAGTGGTTGTAATGGCTGCAGTGGAAACTGCGCAAGCTGTGCGTATAGAGAAGAGAGAGGAACCGATGATGAAAAAAGATAAGAATTTGTCCTGTGTGGACTGCGGGGTTCTGCACTGTGATTACCAGAATGCCAGCTATCCGGAATTTTGCCAGACGGAGAAGATGACAGAAGCTAAGCGCGCGGAAATCATGGCGCTCTATGAGGACGAGGAGAACAACAAGGTTATGAAAACCGCCGCGGAAGTCGAATTCGAGGGTTACTGCAAATGGACCAGGGTGCAGGAAATCGTGGAGTTTGCAAAGCGGATGGGATTTCAGAAGATTGGCATCGCAACCTGTGCCGGTCTGATCAGGGAGAGCAGGATTCTTGCTAAAATCCTGCGCAGCCACGATTTTGACGTCTACAGCGCAGTCTGCAAAGTGGGTGCAGTGCCGAAGACCGATGTAGGCATCGACGAAAAGTGCAACGCCGTGGGGAAGAACATGTGCAATCCGATCACTCAGGCGACGCTGCTCAAAGAAGCGGGCACCCAGTTCAACATCGTCATGGGCCTGTGCGTAGGCCATGACAGTCTGTTCTACCAATATTCGGAAGCCCTTGTGACCACCCTGGTAGCCAAGGACAGAGTGACGGGCCACAATCCGGCGGCAGCCCTGTACACGGCGGAGTCCTACTACCAAAAATTATTTGCGGAGAAAGAATAGAGGAGAGACGAACACAAATCCGTCTTTCACAGAATATGATAATACTGAAACCAATTTGATAGGGGAGTAGGTAAATATGATAAGCGTAGCAAATCTGAACGACTTGTTACAAGGGATAACAGATAGAGAGGAACTCATAGAGGTGACTGCATCTTTTGCAGTAGACAGACAGATCTATCTTTCTTATCCTGTTACGATTCGAGGAGCGGAGGAGCTTTGATAACACTGCAGAGACAGCAGGGCTATACAGGTTCTCTCTTTTATATTGACAGCAATGGGGATTTAACCCTTCAAAATATAACCGTCAACGGCAACAAAGCGGCTGTGACCGCTGGCGTCGACGAATTGATTTCCGTAAGCGGCGGAAAACTGACTTTGAATCAGGCCGTTTTGGAAGAGAACAGAGCCATCTCTGGCGGAGGGGTCTCTATCTCTCTGACACGGGAGCGGCTTGTCTGATGGAGAACAATGCTGCTATCAGAAACTGCGAGGCAGACGGAGGGGGCGGCGGTGCTTTCATTTCCAACGGCTGTTCACTGACCGCGACAAACTCCCGCCATTACGGGCAATATAGGCGTTGGCGGCGGTGGAATCTATGCCATTGGCACCGTGTCTATTGACACGAGCCTCATTTCAGGAACAGCGCCGGCAGGCAGCCGGGCGGCGGTATTTATGCGGCAGGCAGCTACTGCAAAGTAAGACTGGAAGCCAGCACCGTCAGCGAAAACGCGTCTGCAGATTCTGGAGGGGGTATCTACGGTTACAATGGAGCTGAGATTACCTTAGATTCTAGCACCTTCTTTGGAAATAAAGGAGGCAGCAATGGCGGAGGCATTGAGTCGCCTCTAGTAATGCGGAAACCAGGCTGACAGCGACGGACTGCAAGATTGACAACAATCAGGCGGTCAGCGGAGGGGGCCTCTATGGTGTCGGCACGCTGACGAATTTATCGCTTGCGGCTTGTATCCTTCACTCGAATCGTGCGACGCTGGGCGGCGGCATTGTTCTTAATCTGGGGGCAGAAGTGACTGTCAGCCAGAACACCAAAATCGAGGGGAATACAGCGAACAATTTTGGAGGCGGTATCTATATCGACAACGCTTCCACTGCCCATGTGACGGACAGTACGATTTCTGCCAACATCGCCTCTCGCGGAGGCAGCGGCGTTTATAACGGCGGGCGTTTGGGCGTCAAAGGCGCCGTGATGATTACAGACGGCGTCAACATTCCTTCTGGCAGACATCTGGTACAGGTGGAGGGCGCTTTGACATCCGCTCAGATTCAGATTGAAGCGTCTGATTATGTCGCACCTGGCTCTGGCGCGCCGATACCGCTGGCACAATCGCAGCCAGAATACCCGACGCTGTCTGCCGCCGACGTAGCGTCTTTTCTGAAGCCTGCAGTGGGATTTCGAAACTGGAAAGTGGAAGCAAATGCTGACGGAACGCAGGTGGTGCTGCTGATTCCATCGGTCGCGCCGATACAATATGAGATTTCTTTTCACGGTAATGCGACTTGCTGTACGCCGGCCAGCAATGTACCGGATCCTGTCTATACGGAGGCTGGAGGCAGCGTGATGCTGCCCGATATGAAGCCAAAGAGAAAATGCTACAGTTTTACAGAGTGGAATACGAAGCGCAGCGGCAGTGGGTTTGCTTATTTACCAGGACAGACGATTACTGACGTCAATGGTAATATCACCTTATATGCCATTTGGCAGCAAAATTCCTCTGTTCTTCTTGCTGTAAGTGCATGTGCAGGAAAACATTGAGAGGTTAGCACAATAAAAGGGCTTCGTACGCTGTGTACGAAGCCCTTTTTGCATTTATCTATCTCAATAAAGGAAGACTGCCAGTCAGTTTGTTAACCTTTTTCTTTGGCCCGCACATGGCGATGCCGAAGTAGCTGAGATCGCTTTCCGCATTCTTTGCCATCTTTTTTCTGTAAACTCGTCATAATCGTTGCAGCTCTGGGCAAGGTCGGAAAATCGACGACGGTTACGTCTTCAAATCCAGGCTCGTAGAGTTTCTGACGAATTTCTTTAATTAACTGCGGATTACCTCTCAGAATCGGAATTGGGATGGCGATAATTCCCATGTGAATATTGCCGTCTGCGTCTATGACATCGTCGCCTACAACCTCAGGCATGACTTTGCCAAGTGTTACGCCGAAGATGGCGGCAGTGTTAACAATATTACCCAGTGGAAGGTTTTCATCTATTATCATTACGCATTTTTCATTTTGCAGGTTCATTTTCTTATCCTCTTTTCTCAAATATATCTCGATATACACCAGGGGTTACGCCGATGAACAAACGGAAAAACCGGTTGAAGTGACTTTGATCGGAGAAACCTGTCTGTATTGCCCGGTATCAATAGGGCTGACGCCTTGTTCCAGCAGTTCCTTTGCCCGGTTGATTCGAATGGTTTCTAGGTATCGGTAAGGGGTGATGCCTTTGGTGCGAGTAAAAGCACGCAGTAACGTGGACTTGCTCAGTGCCGCCGCTTTACAGATGTCGTCCAGGGTCATGTGGGCCGCATAGTTTTCTTCGATAAATCGGCAGGCGCTTTCAATTTCGTCCAGGCATTCCGTCTCCTCTTCGGAAAAATGGCTGACTGTACTTCTCTATCAAAAGCGAAATCAGACAGAGCAAAAGTTCTTCTTTTTCAAATTCCTCTGATCCTTCCATAATCATTTCGTTGATGTGATAGATGTGACAGTGAAGCTCTGTGTCAGACACCAGCGGCTGCGTAAAGAGGGCAGATATGCCGTGCCCGTAATCTCTTCGACCAGCTTTTCCATGACTAACGGACTGATATTCAGGCCATAATAGTTCATAGTGAGATTGCTGATGGGAAGACAGGCGTGGTTCTGTCCTGGATTAAACAGGGTGATATCCCTGGCTCCAGCTCATATTCCTTGTTTCCACAAGACATTTTTCTCTTTCCTTCCCTGATAAATCCGACGACATAGTGATCGTGGAAGTGATTGGGGAAAAGGATGCAGAATTTTTCAAAGCGATATGCTTCAATTTGCAGTTCTTCATCAAAACAAAAAGTGCGCACTTCTTTTTCATCAATGTACCTCCGTTATGGAATTGTTCCAATTCACAAGGTGAACTGGAGAGAACTCCTCTGCAGCCACCCTCCAAGAGAACGAGCCGTGCGGTCAAGTTCGATTGGCAAAAGGCCGACTTCTTGATTGTATTGTACCACTACTCAATCCTTTTTGGCTTGTACGATATCTTCAATTTTGGTATGATAGATGTAGTAAATTTTAGAAATTAGGGAGATGATACTATGCCTTCAACTTACGCTCACCGCTATTTTGGTGAAGAGGTGAGGTCGCAGCTCACAGGCAGGGCTGCAGAAATAATAGATTACAAGCGGGAACTATTCGATATCGGTCTGCACGGACCGGATATTTTATTTTACCACAAGCCGCTCTTATATAATCAGGTAAATCAACTGGGCCGCGACATGCACAGGGGAAAAAAAGGCAGTCGCTTTTTACAGATGTTAAGCCTCTGATAGAGACAAATGACGATCCCGATGGCGCGTTATCATATATCCTGGGATTTATCTGTCATTTCGCCTTGGACAGCGTGTGCCATCCTTACGTGGATGATGCCATAAGGCAAACCGGCGTACCTCATATGGAAATCGAGGCGGAGTTTGACAAGATGCTGATTCGCCGGGACGGCTTTGACCCTTGGGCCTTGGACAGCGCCAGCCACCTTCACGGCAGTGCGCAGTCGTCAAAGGTCATAGCGCCGCTCTTGGGCGTATCGGAAAGAGACGCCGATATCTCAGTGAAGGATATGAAAAAATACGCCGTCTTTTTTACGACGACAAATCCTGTAACCCGCGGCGTCGTGTTTTTCTTTCTCAAGATCAGTGGATTGTCAAAGAACATCCGCGGTTTGTTCCTCAATAAGACAGATCATCCTAAATGCAAAAAGTGCAGCCTGGTTTTTAGGGCAAAAGCTAGAGGAGGCAGTTCCGATTGCAGTGGCTCTAATCGCTAATTATTTGGATTTTTATGAGAATGGCGTCAAGCTGTCTGACCGGTTTGAGCTGACATATGACTGAGGGGATAACAAATGAAAAGTAATCGAATGTTTGGCATCCTGGCGGTCCTCTTAGAAAAGGAAAAGGTGACGGCGAAGGAATTAGCCGCCTATTTTGAAGTTTCTACCCGCACGATACATCGCGACCTGCTGGATTTGGCCAGCGCAGGTTTCCCTGTAGCTTCCAGTCAGGGTGTTGGCGGCGGGATTTCACTTCTTCCGGAATTCAGGTATAATAAAACGGCCCTGAATCGTGATGATCGGAGCTTAATTTTAGCAGCAATACAGAGTTTTGCCAGTCTGGACGACAGCGCAAAGGTTAAGACGCTTTTGGCTAAGCTGCGTTTGAGCCAGGACGATCAGATGCTGCTGGAGAATGACATCATTATCGATTTTACCTCCTGGAATCATAACAGCACGATTATAGAGAAAATCAAAACAATTCGGCTGGCCATCGCAGGCCGCTTTTGTTAGAAATGGAATATTACAGCGGCAGCGGATACCGTCACAGAACGGCGGAACCCTATAAACTGATTTTTAATGAAGAGAATTGGTATTTACTGGCTTATTGCAGATACAAAGATGCCTTCCGTTTATTCAAGCTGAATCGAATGACAGATCTCAAGGCGACAAGAGAACATTTCGTGGAACGGGAAGATTATGAAATCCCGGCTTTGCGAAGTGATTTTGCCAATGAAGGCGGTTGCCTCGTCAAAGTCAGAATGGACAAATCTCTGGAATTTCTGGCAGTTGATTTTTTGATTCAGAAAACATCACGAGGGATGGGGATGATCTGCTCGTTACCTTTCAAACGGAACGAACAGAATGGGTCATCAGCACTTTGCCAGCTTTGGCGATAAGGCAGAGATTCTGTCCCCAGACTCTTTGCGGCAGGAGATGAAGCTGTTCTTGTCACAGGCAAAAAACGCTACGAAATATGACAAGCTGTTGTCTTATTTATGGTTTATACTGGAGATACATATCTGGTTTTATGAAGGAGGGAAGTATGAGCGTAGAACAACAATACCTTGCAGACGTGGACGCGATTTTGGCTCATCGACACGACAATGGAGCGGATCTTTGGGCAACAGAAGATAAGCGGCTGCTGAAAGGATCGCCTTTTTCCACTTTTGACAGTGTTCTCTATTTGCTGGAGTTAGGAATGGAGCCTGACGAACCGATTCTCAAAGAGGCGGCGAATCTAATTTTCAGCACTTGGCAGGAGGACGGACGGTTCCGGATTTACCCTAAGGGCGGCATCTATCCCTGCCAGACGGCCATTGCAGCCAACGTGCTGTGTCACATGGGATATGTGAATGATGAGAGAATCCAGAAGACGTTGCGCTATTTTTGGACACGCCCTATCACGATGGCGGCTGGCGATGTAATAAATTTTCCTTTGGACGTGGGGAAGAGACCGAACACTCCAATCCGCAGCCCACGCTGAATGCCTTGGACGCTTTTCGTTTCAGTCAATACTTGAACAGAGAGCCGGCGCTTGATCGAGCGGTAGAATTTCTTCTGCAGCACTGGGTGACCCGCAAACCCATCGGCCCTTGCCACTACGGCATCGGCACCTTGTTTATGCAGGTGGAGTACCCTTTCCGCAACTACAATCTGTTTGAATATGTCTACGTCTTATCTTTTTATGAGTACGCCAGGAAAGACAGTCGCTTTTTTAGAAGCTTTTGAAACGTTGGCTTCTAAGACCGTCGATGGACAGATCGTAGTGGAACGGGTGGTTCCCAAGCTGGCAAAGCTCTCTTTCTGCCGGAAGGGCCAGCCCAGCGCCTTGGCGACAAAACGCTACGGCGAGATATTGGAGAACTTGGGGAAGAAGGGTATCTGAAAAAGAATCGTTACTGCATCAAAAAAATGCCCGAAAAGCATTTGAATTAACATGCTTCGGGCATTTTGTATTTATGATGAGAGCATTGAGCGCCTAGGCAACCTTGATAAGATGATCCGGGTCGGAAGTTTCGCTGGAATCCTCTGCTGCGACGATTTCTGCTTTCGGTACGCGCAGCGCGCGGATTGCGTTCAGAATTGCGATTACCGCTACGCCCACATCGGCAAAGACAGCCTCCCACATGGAGGCGATTCCCAGCGCGCCGAGGATCAGGACCAAAGCTTTGACGCCGAGGGCAAATACGATATTCTGATGGACGATGCGTAAAGTCTTGCGGGAAATGCGCATTGCCGTTGCAATCTTTGACGGTTCATCGGTCATGATGACCACGTCGGCTGCTTCGATGGCGGCGTCGGAACCAAGTCCGCCCATGGCGATGCCGATATCAGCGCGGGCTAAAACAGGCGCGTCGTTGATACCATCGCCCACAAAGGTCAGCTTGCCTTTGTCGCTGGTTTCGCCGAGCAGCTGTTCCATGTGATCCACTTTGCCTGCAGGGAGCAGTTCAGTATAAGCCGCATCCAGTTTCAGTTTTGCTGCCACCTTTTTGCCCACTGCGTCTGCGTCCCCTGTCAGCATGACAGTCTTCTTGACGCCAGAGGCCTTCAAATCTTTGATTGCTGCCGCAGCGTCGGCTTTCACTTCGTCTTCTATCAAAATGGCGCCGGCGTATCTGCCGTCCTCTGCAACGTAGACGAGGGTGCCGGATTCTTCTAATGGCTTAAATGCGATGTTTTGTTCTCTCATCAGCTTTGCATTGCCAGCCAGGATCACTTTGCCGTCCAATTCCGCCTGCACACCAAAGCCGGCGATTTCTTTTACATTTTTGATGCGTCTGCCGTCAATGGCCTTGCCATAGAAGTCTCGAATAGATCTGGAAATAGGATGGGTGGAATCCTTTTCTGCATAAGCCGCCAGTTCAAGCAGCTTCGCTTCTGGAATACCCTGAGGATAAAGACCACTGACTGCAAAGGAACCCTTTGTCAATGTGCCGGTCTTGTCAAAGACGACAGTTTCTGTCTTTGCCAAGGCTTCCAGATAGTTGCTGCCTTTGATCAATACGCCGCATTTGGACGCGCCGCCGATGCCCCCAAAAAAGCTGAGGGGCACGGAAATGACCAGGGCACAAGGACAGGAAATGACCAGGAACGTCAAGGCTCGTTCAATCCAGATGGCAAAGCTCTGACCGCTGATCAGCGGAGGCAGCACAGCCAGAATCACTGCGGCGATAACGACTAGGGGCGTGTAGTATCTTGCAAAGCGAGTGATGAAAGCTTCTGACTTGGACTTTTTGCTGCTGGCATTTTCGACCAGATCGAGGATCTTTGCCACTGTGGATTCACCGTAGATTTTGGAAACTCTCACCTGCAGCGTGCCGGACTGATTGATGCAGCCGCTGATGACGTCTTCTCCAGCGGCGACTTCGCGAGGCAGAGATTCGCCGGTCAGGGCGGATGTGTCTCAAAGAAGAAGCTCCCTCGATGATGGTGCCGTCGAGAGGAATCCGTTCACCGGCTCTGACCACGATGGTTTCGCCAATCTGCACTTCTTCAGGGTCCACTTGTTCTATGCCGCCGCTGCGGATTACGTTGGCGGAATCCGGCCTGATATCCATCAGGCTGCTGATGGAACGGCGGGACTTATTGACCGCATAGCTCTGGAACCATTCGCCGACCTGATAGAACAGCATGACGGCGACACCTTCCGAGTATTCGTTTAAGCAGAGCGCACCGACGGTGGCGACTGTCATTAGAAAGTTTTCGTCAAAGACCTGGCCGTGAAGAATGTTGGTCACTGCTTTCCACACGATGTCCCAGCCGATGAGGGCATAACATAGAAGGAATGCTGCCATTTCCACAGCCGGACTGAGAGGCAGCGCGCGGCTGCCAGCAGGGAAAAGCACGGCAGCAGATACGATGCGGGCAAGTTGTTTTTCTGTTTCTTCGTCATAATATTTCCTCCTTTTAGAGTTTGACTGTAACATCTGGTTCGATTTTTTTTGACGATTTTGACTGCTTCCGTCAGCACCTGGTCAAAATATTCATCGTCAGCTTCCAGTATCATCTTCTGACTCATAAAATTTACGCTGGCGTCTTCCACACCGTCTAATTTGTTTACAGCATTTTCAATTTTGCTGCACAGTGTGCGCAGTCCAGATCGATTAATTTGATCGTCTTTTTTCATATATATATCTCCCTTCGAAATAGAAAATTTGCATTAAATTCGATTAAATGATTGCTTAATCGTTTGTGCGATGTTACTATAAATCATATGGGCGAAAAGGTCAATGGGATTTTCCGATTTGTGTCCGAATGGAGCGGGAACCGGTCTAAATGGAGTGTATATTGATTGGAGGCCTTGTCAGATGGGTAGAATAAACGTAGGAATGGAATAGGAGGAGGTTTATATGAATGCTATGACAGCTCCGAAATATCGTGTAATTTCAGGGGAAAGGCTGCAGCGCCGGAGGTTTTGGCCGATTACAAACGAAGATATCGCTTTGGCACAGGCGCGGAGTCTGGCATTATGGAAGTCTTTTCCGTTCTGCCTGGGGTAGAACTGATTTACGACGATTTCTCCATGAAGGAACAGCCCAATGCCGTGGAGGTGGAAGGAAATCTCCTAAAAATCAATTATTGTCACCAGGGACGGCAGGAGTGCCGATGGGTCTGTAACGATTATCTCTATTTGGGGCCAGGGGACCTCTGCATTACCCGAATGGAAAATGACGAACCGCCGCTGACCTTCCCAACGGAGCGATATCGAGGCATTGCTGTCGTATTGGATTTAGACGTGCTGCAGGAAGAGCCGCTGCCTATTTTGGGCAATTATATGACAGGGCTGGCCGATAAATTTTGTCCGGGTCATCATTTTTTCACTATGAGAGCAAATGCGCATATCAGCCATATTTTCAGTGAACTCTACGACATTCCCGAAGAGGTGAGGGCGGAATATTTTCAGATTAAAGTCTTGGAGCTGCTGATGTTCCTGTGGCTGGTGAATCCAGATAAAAGAGCGTCGGATTGACAAGATCACCAGGGGACAGATCGAGGTGATAAAGGAAGTGAAGAACAGGATTTGTGAGGATCTGACCCGGGAAGTCACCATCGAAGAGCTCTCAAGGAGTTCTGTATCAGTCCTACTGCTCTGAAAAACAACTTCAAGATCGTCTATAATACTTCGGTGAAGAAATATCTGCGCAAAGTCCGCATGGAGCAGGGTGCGCAGCTTTACGCATTGGGAATACGCCGGTGGCTGAAATTGCCGCCCAGGTTGGATATGCAAACCAAAGCAAATTTGCCTCTGCTTTTAAAGAGCAGTTCGGACTTTCGCCGGTAGAGTATCGAAAAAATGCGCTCATGAAGGGACGGAATAAAACTTGTGTTACGATGTAGTTGTACTTTTTGGGGCAGTTGAAGCAATCTTGCGTAACCGCGTGAACGAAATATGAGAAAAACAGGGGGTATCTGATGATTCTGGTTATTTTTAGCGGAAAATAACGCCTTCGGAAACTGAAAAACTAGTTTAAAAGTAACCAGAGGACTTGGATTCTGTTATTTTAGTCAATCTGAAAATACTTGATCGTGTATGACTGCTTTTAATCGTCTAATTTTACGGCAGAGTTACGCGAGAAGTCCCAAAACGGTCAAAAAGTACAACTCTATTGTAAAACTTCGAGGGCATATACCCCTATACCGTATATTTGCCGAGGCTGTTGTTCTTCGTTTCTATATGATGCAGCTTTGTACGAAGGCGGCAATCAAGTTTTGCTGGGTTTTGTCTTGCGGCATGTGCTCAGGGTGCCACTGTACGGCAATGCCGAAGCCGTAATCGGCAATTTCCAGTGCTTCTACAAAACCATCCTCGCTCCTTGCGACTGCACGCAAGCCTGCTCCAACGCGGTCCACTGCCTGATGGTGAAGACTGTTGACAGAGGCAACGTCGCGGTCCAAGACAGCGGCTAACTGCGAGTGAGAATCCAATTTGACAAGGTGACTTCCGTAATTTTTGCGCAAAATATCAAAATGTTTCTCCTGCTGCATCTTGCGAATATCCTGTGTCAGTGTTCCGCCAAAGCAGACGTTGACCATCTGCATGCCTCGGCAAATTCCTAAAATCGGTTTGCCTGTATTAAAAACGCCTTTAATATCATCGGTTCAGCCAGATCCCGCACCGGATCTGGTTTTCCGCATTTTTTGAGTCCTTTGCCTGCCATATAAGGCAGGATCGATGTCTGCTCCGCCTGCAAGCAATAAGCCATCTGAGTCCAGAGCTTCTTTGACCGCAGATTCCGGATCTGTCAAATCAATCCATCTTGCCGCAGCGTCAGCACGCTGCAGACTCCGCACATACTTTCCTTTCAAGTATTTCTGATAGAGACTGTTTCCCGTCTCCGGTATGGCAATTACGACTGGCTTCATATGATACTCCTTATTTTATATTTTCATCATTCTATCACTTTTTTTAGCAAATGCAAATCTTTAAAAATGAAAATGCCTCAAAATCATGTCTCGCTACAATAACATTAACTCTATCGCACAAGACCCTTACTGCATACCCTCGTCCCTATATATTCCAAATCCATCTGCAATATATGAGCTGATAGATATTTTCAAAACTCCAGCACGAGGCAAGTGAATTTTTCAAGGAATACTTCCTTGATTTATTCGAATTGAAGATTCATTGTAGAAAGGTGTATGATTTTGTCGAAAGAGGTGAGATGATGAACAATATGAAGCTAAACACAAATATGGAAAATCTAAGGGATATCTACAAAAGATTGCTGAGAAAACAGATATTGACACTGCCCACAAGATTTATTGCGCCTTTGCCGGTGTTCAAGTCTGTTTTCCAAAAAAGTTCTACACTTTGGAATATGTGAAATCACAAATCCGAATCAATATGCTGCAGGAACCAGCATTAAAGAGTTGACGAGGCGGTACAACTATTCTGAACGATGGATCAGGAAAATTCTGAGTGAAGGCAGATTGGAGGATGCAAAATGAAGAAAGACGTAGCTTTGATCCTAGTCGTTATGTTGGTCGTATTTTCCACATGTGCTTGTTCAGTTCCAGCAAAGGGGACTGCTGAAGAAAAGCTGGATGTGCAGGAAAGACCGGAGGGAAATTACATAAAAACTGCCAAAAATTTACAAAAGATCTTGGATGCCAGGCGTTGATCCTCGTTAGGAAAGCTTTAGGGGTACGGGTTTCTCAATCGGACAATGCCGTTGAAAACGATGAGAGCTATTTAGCAGATCTGGCCGACTCCATTTCTGATAAAGGACGTGCATTTGCCTGCGACACGGGCTTACTTTTCTCTGTATCGCAGCTTTTGTTTATATAGTCCGTTTTCCCTGCTTCTGTAGGGCGGAACAATTAATTCGCTGCTTTATGCTGGTTTGCAGCATAGTTTTAATACAATAAAGGGGTTTTATCGTGATAATATAAAAGCAGCGAATTATGCTTATGGCTCGCATTTACCATGAAATAAAAAAAAGGGTAGCTTTGCCAGGGTGGTGCTCTTCTATAGAAAATAGCAATTTATATTAAGACTGCCTTGAAAAAAAGCGTGTTATAATGATACAACATTGTGAACGGAGAGTGTGACGATGGAAAACAAAAAACGATTGAAAAAATAATTGAATATATAGAAGACAATTTAGACAACCAATTAAACTTGGATGATATTGCTAAAAGAGGCCGCGTATTCTAAATTTCACCTGAACAGAGTGTTTTTAGAGTGTGTTGGCTGCACTATTTATCAATATATTCAAAGGCGCAGACTCACTGTAGCAGCCGAAAAAACTTGTTTATACAAAAGCCCATCATAGAAATTGCATATGAGGCAAATTATAGCTCACAGGAATCATTTACTTATGCATTTCGTCAATTATATGGTGGCCCCCGCAAGAATATAGAAATCAGAAAGTCTATATTCCCAAACTCAATAAAGCTGAGCTGAACTGTAAACTGGTTATGCGTTATCATCCTACTATGAAATGTGAGGTCAATGCTGCATGAGTACAGTACCGTATATTATCGAAGAAACAAGCAGGGGAGAAAGAAGTTACGACATCTATTCCAGACTGCTATCTGATAGAATTATCTTTTTGGGGGAGGATGTGAACGATGCAACTGCCAGTTTGCTAACTGCGCAATTGTTGTTTTTGGAGGGACAAGATCCTGATAAGGATATAAAACTTTACATTAACAGTCCGGGCGGCTCTGTGACGGCGGGTTTTGCGATATTCGATACAATGAATTATATTAAATGTGACGTATCTACAATCTGTATTGGACTTGCAGCAAGCTTCGGAGCTTTTTGTTGGCGGCTGGTACGAAGGGTAAACGATTTGCGCTGCCAAATGCTGAAATTATGATCCATCAGCCCGCCGTATCCGGAAGCATCAAAGGTTCTGCCAGCGACATTAAGATCATGTCGGACCATATGCAAAAGAATAAGCAGCGATTAAATCAATTCCTTGCAAAAAAACACTGGAAGGACAATCGAAGAAATAGAGCGTAATACAGAGCGGGATCATTTTATGACAGCAGAGGAAGCAAAAGCATATGGCTTAATTGATACGGTTATTTCTAAACGTCGGTAAGGGGAATACGGCAAACAGAAAAGGATATCAGGCTTTATATCAGAATCCTTTACGCGTCTATTGACAAAAACTTTAATTGACAAAAGTATAGAGGAAGGCTATAATCAGAGTAACATACATGCGTATGTACAGGAGGTGATTAATATGCCAAGACACGATCCCGATCAAAAACAAAGCAGAATATATTGGAAGCAGCGATGCGCCTTTTTGCTGAAAAAGGACTGGAAAATGTGAACGTCGAAGATGTTGTAAAGGAAGTTATTGGTGTAACACGGGGCGCATTTTACCATTATTTCAAATCCCGAGAAGAATTGATCGGTAGTGTTATGTATAAATCTTTTGAAGAAGATAACCCGTACCTGCTTGCTGATAAACAAGAGGGACTGAATGCCCTCGAAAACTGCGATTTGCAGCGAAGCTCAGTCTACGTGATCATATGAATATCAGCGACAGCATGAGGGCACAGATGGAGAAGTTAGCAAACAACCCTGTTGTTTTCAAAACGAGATGATTTTCCAAATAAATGTCATGGCGCCATATATGGAGAAACTATTGAAGGAGGGAAACAAAGACGGCTCCATGAATGTGGTTTTTTCCCAAGCAGGCATCACAGACGATTGCGTGGCTCACTGCCTCGTGGCTTACCCCTTACGCATTTGAAGTGTCTTATGAGGAATATGTCGACAAAGTTTTGTTCTTTGAACAACTCTCTGCATCACTTGGTGTTCCCGTAATGGATGAGGAAATGAAAGAGATTTATTTCACAATCGGTAGGCATGAGTTTTATAAAAAATAGAAAATATTTGGCAACGATAAAAGTCTTTTTTCCAGCCGGAAAGGCCCATGAAATCAACATTTTTGCTGTGTGCAATACAACATGGCAGGGCTACAATGGTGCCCGAATGGTGCCCAAGTGAACAAACTGGGTTATGAACAGTAGTAAGAAGAAATGAGCCGTTTGACATTTCCACATGCAAATATTAGAATGAAAGACGCTAGTTATATGTTTGTATGTCTTAGGCGGATAAGGCGAAATACAGATTGTTTATATTAGGTTTGGGAGGGTAGCTATGAATTATTTAGATTTCATTCTTGAAAATGGTGAAGCTTGGTTGCAATATGCTGTAAAACTGAATGTTTTAGGCGAAAGCAAAGATAGTTTGAAAGAGCTAAGAGAGCAAGCATTGTCCGACCCGAAAATCAAGACATATCTTTCCGACGTTTCAGATTTTCATAATTGCCTTGTGACCAATCATAAAACCCCGATTTACCTATGCACAAATTATTGTTTTTACTTGAGCTTGGCTTTGATATTGACATTCGGAGATACAATCCGGCGTGGATAAAATTTTAGAACACGTTGATGAATATGGTGTTTATCAATCGTCGACAAATATTCCAAAACACTACGGCGGTCTTGGCGAGGACACCTTTGGTTGGTGCCTATGTGATGCCCCATTGTTGCTACTTTTATTGCTTAAGGCAAACGTTGACTATGATAAACATATCAAGCGTGGTGTAGAGTACCTTTTAAGTTTTTATAAAGAGGGCGGATTTCCTTGCACCGTTTCTAAGGAGCATGGAAAGTTCAGAGGTCCAGGGCGCAAGGACGATTGTTGCCCTTATGCAACACTGATAATGCTAAAAGCTACTTTCCAATATAGAAAAGTACAAGGAAAGCGAGATTGCACAAAAATTGCACAGAACTTGCTTTCTCTGTGGGAGGACAGCTTGGACAAGCACCCATACATGTTCTATATGGGAACTGACTTTAGAAAACTGAAAGCTCCTGCAATGTGGTACGATATTGTGGGTGTTGTTGATGTTTTAAGCCATTTGGATTGTATTAAAGATGACGAGCGTTTTACTCAAATGGTTATGATTATAAAATCCAAACAAGATGAGAATGGTTTGTTTACATCCGAAGCTACATATCAAAAAAGTTTAAGGGCTGGGATTTCGGGCAAAAAGAAACAGCCATCACCGTATCTGACCTATCTCTGCAACCAAATTTTACTGCGGATAGGATTATGAGCATTTTACGCAGTGCGCCTTATTGGTATAAGATGTATTGCCCATTTTATTGTTTTGAGGGATTGGGATTCCTGCCGCGTATGGAAACAGCCCCGGCATGAGACGGGGTTCAGCCTCTTGCTCTGTCTGCCTATGAAACGATTTGTCGCCTTATGATAGCAGATTTAGCTATATAGGCAATAAAAAATAATTTTAAATCTACTGCCTTTTCAATAGGCAGTAAAATTTTTCAGCATTAACATACATACGTATGTATATTAAAGGAGGATAACTATGTCTGAAAAAAAATTATTGAAGTATCTGGTCTGCAAAAATCCTATAAAGGGAAACCATGTTTTACAAGATGTCAGTTTTACTGTAGATAAAGGTAGCATTTTTTTCCCTGCTCGGCTCAAATGGTGCTGGAAAAACGACAGTAATCAAAAATTCTCTCCACATTACTGAAATCTGACGGCGGCAGCGCTGCTATCCATGGATTTGACGTCGCGGCAAATGGTGATGATGTGCGTGAGTGCATCAGCCTGACCGGGCAATTTGTGGCAGTAGATGAAGTTTTGACTGGCAGAGAAAATCTAACGCTGATCGGACAACTGAAACGTTTGCCGAACCTCAAAAGCACCGTAAACCAGTGGCTGGCTTTTTTCGAGATTAGAAGATGCTGCGGATAGAAGAGTGTCTACCTATTCGGAGGTATGCGGCGCCGCCTTGATATTGCAATGAGCCTTATGGGAAATCCCGATGTGCTTTTCCTTGACGAACCGACAACCGGCCTTGACCCACAAAACCGTATTGCCATGTGGGATTTGGTAAAGAATCTGGCAAAGACAGGGACAACTGTATTCCTCACAACACAATATTTAGAAGAAGCAGAATATCTTGCGGATACGATTGCTATTTTACATGATGGTAAAATCATTGCAGAGGGCACGCCAAAATATCTGAAGAAAATAATGCCCGAGAGAGGCGTGCGGCTTAATTTTGACAGCGAGATAAAAGCCAATACTGCGATAAAGCTCTTGACTGAAAATGGAATTTCGGCCGACAGTATAGAACAAAACTTACCTCATTAGAAGACGTATTTTTAACACTCATTGATGAAAAAAAGGAGAGAAAACAACATGAAAAAATCTAAAAAAAATATATTTCTTGATACATGGGTCATGTTCAAACGCTGTTTAACGATTTCTCTGCGAAATCCTGAAACACTTTGACGGCAACGCTAATACCTTTTTGCTTAATTCTCTTATTTGGGACGGTATTTGGCAGCATATCCGATGTAGGGGATTATGATTACATTGATTTTATCGTGCCGGGAATTATTCTGCAAAGTATCGCTCAAGCGTCTCAATACTCGGCAATGAATGTTACGGCTGACATGACAAAAGGGCATCATAGACCGTTTTCGCTGTATGTCAGTTTCAAAATCTGCTGTGCTGATTGGACATACAGGTGCAGGAGTGATACGAGGGATCATTTCAAGCGCCATCATTGTGGCAACGGCTCCTATTCTTGGCTTCAGACTACATGCGGGGCTTGCAGATTGGCTTTTGTTTATAGCGCCCTTGTGCTGATAAATATTACATTTACACTAATTGCTGTACTTTGCGGCACGATTTCAAAGACGGTAGAAGGAGCCACTGGATTGCTGTTCCCCCTCTTTATCCTGCCCTTTATGAGTTCCGGATTTGCTCCTGTCGACACTCTGCCGAGCGGTATCGGCTGGTTTGCCGCGATACAGCCAATGACACCGATGATTGATAGTTTGAGGGCCTTGACACTTGATCTGCCTTTGGGGAATCGTTTATGGCTGACACTCGCCTGGTGCATAGCTTTAGGTATTGTGAGTTTTGCCGTTTCAATGCGGACATACAACCGCAAATAAGCATAAAGGTAAATGGAAGCTAATTTTGTGAAGACGGATTTTTATGTCAGAGAGAGCGATTTATGGTATAATGGTTCCACAATCTTACGGCTTCGCCGAGTAGTAGGAACCATTGAATCACGTGCCGCGATTCTATTTTTGGTGGAATGCACGTGGTATAATGAACGCACAATCTTACAGCGTTGCTGCAAGGAAGCGTTCATTGAATCATGGCCCTCATTCTGTTTCAAGTGGAATGGTTATGGTATAATGGTTCCACAATCTTACGGCTTCGCCGAGTAGTAGGAACCATTGAATCACGTGCTGCGATACTATTTTTTGGTGGAATGCACGTGGTATAATGAACGCACAATCTTACAGCGTTGCTGCAAGGAAGCGTTCATTGAATCATGGCCCCTATTCTATTTCAAGTGGAATGGTTATGGTATAATGGTTCCACAATCTTACGGCTTCGCCGAGTAGTAGGAACCATTGAATCACGTGCCGCGATACTATTTTTTAGTGGAATGCACGTGGTACAGTTATATCGGAAATTATTGTTTTAAATGAGGTGTTTCATGAATAATCTGTTCGGAAAATCGCTGCGATCTCAAATGGAAAAGGCGGGAATCAAGGAAAGCGAATTGGCTGATGCGCTCAGTTATGATACGACCTATATCAGCAAGTGGATTAACGGGAGCAAGCTGCCGTCGGTCAGAAATGCAGAGCGGATTCTGGGGCAGATGGCGGATTTTTTTGCTGACCATCCAGGTAAAGGCGATACTGCGGACAGAGAGCGTCGGTGGCAGAGCAGTTTTAAAGAATTAAAAAGGCCTATGACAGTGACAGCAGCTATCTGACTTTTCAATCCCACAGCAATAACCAGATGTCTTTCTTAGACAGCCCGAAGATGCTCATCGACCTGACTCGTGATGCCTTCATGCAGGCTCTGGAAAATTCCGACGGCAGTATTTCAGTCATGGCCACCTTTGATCTTTTCCGGCTATATAGCGGTGAGTTCAAACGTCTGATGCAGGAATTGCACGAAGCCGGTGTAAAGCGGGTGGAACTGAAATTGGCTCTTTTTCCAGAAGACCTGGCGGAAGACTATCATTTTTATGCTGCCAACATCTTGAACATCATCGGCTATCTCGATTACATAGAGATGTCCATCGTCTGCCAAAAACCGGAACAGCCTCATATTCTGGTCATTGACAAGCTGCTCTGCGTGCAGGTCCTTTGGAATATGCAAGGAGAGCTGGCGGCAGTCTTTTCCATGGAAGAAAAGATTATCGAGCGGTTCTCAGAGAGGTGCAGGCAGATTCTCGAGACGTCAGAGAAACTTCTCGATCCTGCCGAACCAGAGAGCCTGAAACGAACCAATGTACAATTAGACTCCTATTCTGACAAACGACAGTGGCTGTTCTTTAACGAGCCGCCTGCCATGCTGTTTCCAGAAGACATCATGGATCAATTCATCGAAGAAGCAGAGGACGAAGCTTATGCCAGCTACCTGATTAAGCTTAAAAATATTTTTATGAAACGCACTTGTAAATCGGAAATTGATCTTGTTCTCTATTCCTCCATGATTAACAAATACCTTTCAGACGGAAACGTCAGCGTGGGCAATGTCAGTCATCAATTGAGTGAGGAGCAGACTCGCAGCCACCTGGCGTATCTCAGCGAAGTCATGAAAACAAACCCTGATTTTGCCATCTATCTGATTCGCGATACCGTCGTGCTCAGCGAAGAACTGCGGAACTGTCCTTCTATATTTATCGACTCCTATTCGCTGTATATAGAAAATTCGCAGAAGGGATCCAACGATAATTTCCACATCTCTATGGACCCGCGAATGCGCAGTGCATTCCAGCAGTTCTTCGAAAGGATGCTGGGGCAGCCTTATTGCACGCGATTGACCGCAGAGGATCTGCTGAGATATCTGTGATTTTGTGCGAAGATCACCATAGAGCACCTGCTTTCTACAGACTTGAATTTCTTGAATTCAAGTCTGTTTTTATTTTAACAAATGCATTCAAAGGGGTTCAATTGAAAAAAGAAAGGGTCCGGCATATATACTTTAATTAGAAAATTTAGAAATTTAAGAAAGAGGAGGATATGACATGGAAGACAAGAAAGTAAGTATTAGCCAAGTGATTGCTATCGGCGGAGCCTTTATGGGCTTTCATCATCGGCTCCAGCTTTGCATCAGGCCAGGAATGCATGCAGTATTTCACGGGTTTTGGTCTGCTGAAGAGCGTGGGCGCAGGAATTATCGCACTTATTCTTTATGCATGGTTTGTCAGCGTCATTGTTGAAGATGGAAGATATCTCAAATTAAACAACTCAGGGAAGATGTTCAACTTCTACCTGGGAAAGTATCTCGGATTTGTATTGGAGTGGTTTACACCGATTATGCTGTTCTTCGTCTATTCGATGATGATTTCGGGAGCAGGTTCCACCTTTGAAGAGTATTACGGCGTTGACGGCAACATCGGCCGCGCCATCATGATTATCGCTTCATTGGGCACCGTTCTGCTGGGGCTCGACAAGCTGGTCAAAATCGTCGGCTATATTGCACCGGTTCTGCTGGTCGTAACCATGGTCATCGGCGTACTGTCTATCGTTAACAATCCAGAGGGTATCGCACAGGCGGACCAAAATCTGACGGAAGTAACAGTGAACACCAACTTCAACTTCTGGGCATTGTCAGGACTCATGTACGCAGCTTACACCGTTACGGGCGTTGTACCGTATCTGGCTGACATCGGAAAATCCACCGCGACGAACAAGAAGAACTCCCTTCTGGGCGGACTCTTTGGCGGCGGCGCATTCCTAATTGCAGTCATGATTCTGAACTTCGGACTTTTGGCTAACATCAAAGACGTCTACAACCTGGAGATTCCATCTCTGTTCGTAGCAGCCACTATCAGTCCGGTATTCGGCAACATTTTCTCCATTTTGCTGCTTTTGGGAATCTACACGACGGCAGTTCCAATGCTGTACACTGTCTGCAACAAGATTTCATCTAATTCCAAAAGCATGGCGTACAGAATTACGGCTGTTGTCACAGCAATCGTCAGCATTTTCGGCGGACAGCTGTCCTTCTCCACGATGATTAGCATCATCTATCCGATTTCAGGATATGCGGGCATTGTCATCTTTGCCGGAATGATCTATACAAAGTACATCAAAAAGAGAAAATATGAGGACTTTGACGAAAACGACGTTCTCATCAAAAAAACATTTAACAGGAGGGTATTATGAAAAAAGTATTAGTAACTGGCGGCACCCAGGGTGTGGGTCTGGAAACTGTAAAACTATTATTAGAGCAGGGATACGAGGTACATATCACTTACCGCAAGTCTGCAGGGAAAGCAGAAGAGCTGATGCAGGAGAATCCGGGCAGAGTATTTGCGCACAAACTGGACCAGGGAAATTTAGAAGAAATTGAAAAGGCTGATTTCCTTGCAGAACATGAATGGTATGGCGTCATCTTCAACGCAGCGCTGGGTTCCGGCACTGTCAAGGAGTATGCAGAACAGGGCGATCCGCTGAAGGCTGCAAATGATATCGCCATGATGACGGTAAACGCTCTCGGACCTCTATGGATTTACAAGAAAATCCAGCCGGTCATTGAGGCAAAGACAGATAAGACAAAATTGGTCTTCATCTCCTCTGTCGGCGGCGGCATCGCATGCTTCCCGAAATTTACCTTGAGCGACGGCATGAGCAAATGTGCAGTGGCTTATCTGGCAAAACAGATTGCTGCTGAAAACACCCATACGCCGATCGACGTATTCTGTGTCAGCCCGGGCGCTATCGAAACACCGATGTTCTACTCCAGCACACTGAAGGGCATGTCACCGGAAGAGAGAAAGGCCTTTGACGAGGCGCAGTCAAAGAAGAGACTGATTCAGCCAGAGGAAATTGCAAATCTGCTCACTTACCTTCTCAGAGACGAGTCCACGATTCTTCACGGCGGAAACATCGACGCCACCATGGGTCTTGGTACACGTCCCGGCATCCAGACAGAAGCAGGACTGGAACACAATTAAGATAGGAAGAGGTGCAACATGTTAGAATACTTATCAGAACGCGGAAGAAAGTGGGTCAGAACCCTGCCGCCACTTGTGAAAGCGCACTTTGACAACTTTTACAATATGTACGATAAAGAGAAGAATCCAAATGGTCTGATTAACATGGGAACGGCAGAAAGCCATCTGGTCAACAATGAGATCTGTGATCTTCTCAGAAAGTCGGCGGAGCGGATGGATCTGACAGGATACAACATCCACTATAACAAGTTCGAGGGCAGCGACGAATTCCGTACAGCTATCGCAGAGCACTGGCAGAACATCATCTTTGGCGAGGATGCAGACGTCACGCTGACGAAGGACAATGTGGCTACCTGTGCGGGCTGCACGGTGGCGCTGGAGACGCTGGCTATGCTTTTGGCGGAGCCGGGAGATGTTTTCCTGATTCCTGCTCCGTACTATTCCAGTTTTGTTGACGACATCAACGAGCGTGCGGGCGTCATTCCTGTAGGCGTGTGGTGCGACGAAAACTGGACCGCAACGCCTTTGAAGAGGCTTATGAGAAGGTTACAAAAGAGGAAAAAGAGTAAGAGCCGTTCTCTTCTCTTCCCCTAACAACCCGATCGGTACGGTATATAAGAAGGAAGCTGTGCAGAACGTGATTGACTTTGCCATGGCTCACGATATCGATGTGATTTCTGACGAAATCTACGCGCAGACCGTCTTTGATCCGGAAGCTGAATTTATCAGCACCATGAAACTGGTTCCAGCATCCTACCGTCACAGAGTCCATGTGACCAGCAGCTTTGCCAAGGACTTCCTGTTATCCGGATTCAGAACAGGCATGTGCTTCTCCTTCAATGAGTGCATCATACAAGGATTTGCCTCCATCACCTATTATTCGTGTGTTTCTTCTCATACGCAATCCCTGCTGACTGCGATGCTGAAGTCACCGGAACTTTCCGGCATCATGGATCTTTCCAGACAGCGTCTGGCCAAGGCATACCACATCTTTGCTGATGGTCTTGCAGCTATCGGTGTGCCGACCATGAAAGCACAGGCAGGAATCTTCGTTATGGCCGATTTCTCCGCCTACATGGAAAAAAAGGATGAATTCGAAGTGGAACACGTACTGTGGGAAAAAAGATCTACAATGATCTGATGATTAACGTTTCCCCAGGACAATTATTCGGATATAACGAGCCGGGCTGGTTCCGCGCCTGCTACGCCTTTGACGAGGATACGGTGCATGAAGCGTGCCGCAGACTGGCGACCTTTAAAGAAATAGAAAAAGATAGAATTTATGAAAAGCTCTCTAGGGGAATGACTCAGGAGAGCTTTTCTTTTTGATTATGCAGGAAATATCAAAGAACGTACCTTGCGAAGAGTCGCCCCTTGTGGGCGACATAGGAAATAGGAATCTTGAAGCCCAAGCCCGATTTACTTTTTAGTAAATCGTTGGCAGGTCCCATGCGAAAAGCCCCCAAATCTCGATTTGGCGGACTTGATCGCTCGATTCCGTCATTTCAAGTTTTTTAAAGGAGAGAGAACCATGCATGTAAAGATGAACGATTATGTAGCAATAGAAAACAAGCAGACCTACATTACGGAAAATCCACTGGCGGAGGTACAGCTGCCTATCGACTGCGGTGAGGGGATCAATATCTTGCAGATTCCAACGCGCTGGATGGAGACGATTACAGATTTGGACCTGGAGCGCGTCAGGACTTATCCGCACACGCCCGAACTGAAGGAGAAGATTGCAGCGTATTGGCAGGGCTGTGCAACGTCAGCCGAGATTGTGTTTTTCATCACGGAAGGTTCCATGGATGGCATTCGCATTGCCTGTCGCCTCTTTGTGGAAAGAGGGAATCGGGTTCTCGGCAACATTCCCACTTTCAATGCGGCGGAGAGCGAAATCAAATTGAGCGGCGCGGTCTATGACGGTGTGCAGCTGGCGCCGGAGAATAACTATGCCTTTGATTGCGATGTTTTTTTGCAGAGACTGGACAGTCGGCATAAGATGGTATTCGTCGACAATCCCAATAACCCGACAGGGCAGGTCATCCCCTTAGCAGAAATCAGGCGAATTGCCTCTGCGGCGGCGCGTCTCGGCATCGGGGTGGTCGTCGATGAAGCCTATGGGGACTACATGGCAAAGGAAAATTCTGCTATCAACCTGCTGGACGATTTTGATAACGTAGTGGTATTGCGTACCTTTTCAAAAGGCTTCGGTCTTGCGGGCATGCGGATTGGCTACTGCCTAGCAAGCGGCGGCGAGCTGGCCAGGGCGCTGTCAAAGGTGACTGACGCTTACAGCGTATGCGTTTTTTCCGTTTGATGGCGCTGGCGGCGCTGGGAGACTTGGATTTTTTTGCAGCAGGTAAATGAGAAGGCAAAGGAATTGAAAGACAGATTGCGAGCGGAACCTTGGCGGAATTTGACTGTTTCTGCTACAGGTGAGCAGGTGCCCATCATGCTGCTGAGCCACAGGGATTCTGAAATGGATCTGGCGGCGGCACTGGCGGAGCGCGGAATCAAGGCCATCTCCGGTCTGGAGTTCAGCGGACTTTCAAAGAACTGCGTCAGATTCCGCATCCCGCAGGAAAAGGATTTGTCTGAAGTGATGGGTGCACTGCGGGAGGTTGATGGAGAGTAGAATTTTATTGTGGGATATTGTGAATGCCCACGTTTCATCGTAAAAGCGATGGCAGTACATCAGGGCAAACCCATGAAAAGCCTCGCGCCTTCATTTTCATTTTACTGATCTTTTCTTGCACTTTTTTGATTATTGTAAACCAATGTGCCTTCATTTTTATATTTTGGCTTTATACTTGCGCACGAATGAAAAATCTGTTTGCTTTTCAAACCATTTGCCTTTTTATTTAACATGTTGCACACGATTTATTCCATATAATAAATCATATGGAAATATTTATAAGAAAAACTGAGTGTTTGCAAAGGGAGGTGTGCAAGTAAATTTGAAAAAATAAAAATGAAGGCGGAAATGAAGGTGTAGGCAGCGTTTTATGCCATCATGTCCCTCTTTTTTAGAAATGAAGGCGCGATACTCACGGTCATTTACGAAGATGTCAGAGATGGGAGGACGCAAGCAATGTGAGGAGTTGCTGCAGAAGAGATATATTCGCTCTGAACAGAAAAATCAGATTTCATTCTACAGCGATAAGTAGTATAATAACCTTATACATACGTAAGGAGGCATTAGAGAATGAAACTACTATTTGTCATTATATCCAAAGAGGATGTGGACCAGGTGATTTCTGGATTAAATAAAGAGGGATTCAGAGCGACAAAAATCGCTTCTTCCGGCGGTTTTCTGAAAAAGAAAAAATGTGACTTTGATGATTGGTGTGCAGGAAGACCAGATGAAAGCAGTCATCGATATTGTCAAAGGGCATCTGCCATGAACGCCAGACGGTAGAGGTCAATATGCCGATCTTCTTCCCCAATGGAATGAACGAAGCCAGCTTTTCCGGCTATCCGGAGACTGTAGAAGTGGGCGGTGCCATCATCTTTGCTGTCGATGTGTCGCATTATGAGAAGATTTGAATGAGTAGAACGATTTAGAGGAGCGGACATTTTTTATGATGCCCGCTTTTTGTTTAGTCGGTATCAATGGCGCTGGAAAATCCAGCCTGCTTGACGCATTGGTGGTTGCATTAGGGAGCTATATAGCAGGCTTTGATGGACTACCATCTAATGGCATACACGCAGACGATGCACATCGCAAAATGTTTGAGCTTGGCAGCAGAATAGATGCTGAACCGCAGCTTCCGGTGGAACTTGATACCCTGGCTCATATTGATGAAGTTGATATGCACCTTCATCCAGAATGGCAGAAACGAATCATGGATGACTTACATTATATTTTTCCAAAGGTGCAATTCATCGTCACGACACATGCGCCGAGTGTTTTAGCGAATGTCAAAGATGAACACATATTACTGCTGGATAATTATAAAGTTTATACACCAAATAATACCACATATGGAAGAGACATTGAGGCTATTTTAAGAGAAATCATGCAAGTGGAGATCTGACCCCAAAAGATACTAGGTTTAAAAGAAGCTTTTTTTATGATGCCCTGACGAAGGAGGATTATGGAAAAGCAGAAAATTACCTTGATCAATTGGCCGATATTCTTGGGGAGAAAGATGCTGATGTTGTTCAGGCGAGAATTTCCTATGATTTAGAACAGATTTTAGTTAAGGTGGCAGAAAATGATTTCAATTAAAAAAGGAGTTGAACCTGATAGCTTGCGTTATTATCGCAGAACACCTGGCGCTAATTTTGACGGTCTGGACAAAACGGAGTTAAGAGAAAGACTACTAGAAGAGCAGGGGCATTTATGCGCATATTGTATACAGCGGATTACAGGAAAAGGTGCGGTGAAAATTGAACACTATGAAAAAAGAACGACTGAAGACCAATTGGAATACAAAAATCTGCTAGCAGTGTGTTCTGGAAACGAAACATTGAAATCCCAGAATGGCAGAGTTGTAGTCATATTCTTCAAAGCAGTTAGTTCAGATTGGCTAACTGTTTTTTGTTAACTACAAGATGGACATCGGATAAAAAAATTAAAAATACCCTATTGACCCTCACGGTGCGTGATAGATTAGAGTGTTCTTATCAGGAATAAGGAGGAAAGAGACTGCGATGAAGACGGTGAAGGAAATATCAGATCTGACAGGGATCAGCGTGCGCACGCTCCACTATTACGACGAGATCGGGCTGCTGAAGCCCACCGGCAAAAGCGCGGCGGGCTACCGGCTTTATGACGATAAGGCCCTGGAAGTATTGCAGCAGATCCTGTTTTTTCGTGAATTCGATATCCCCTTAAAAGAGATCAAAGCAGTCATGGAGAATCCTGCTCTTGAGAAAAATCAGATTCTGCTGATGCAGAGAAAAATGCTGGCTTCAAAAAGGAGCGTCTGGAACGTCTGATTGCCAGCATTGACGAGATTCTGAAGGAGAGAAGAAGATGGATTTCGAGGTATTTGGAAAAAGCGATATAGAAACTCTTTTTGAGCACACCCTTGAACATTTGCCGGAAAGCGCCAAAGAGGCTGCCATCAAAGAGTTCGGCAGTGTGGAGCAGTGGAAAGCACATTATATGGAGAGGGCTTCACAGGAAACCATGCAGAGGGGTATCAGAAACTGGTAGAATGGTATGGGAGCAAAGAGGCGGCTCTCGATGCCGCTATGGCGCCGCCAAACCAGGAATTGGTTCAGGCTTGCCAGAAGCGTCTGGACGCGGTTTTAGAAAAACTCAACGAAAAGCGAAAGAGGGGCTGCCCCTTAGATTCCTTTGAAGTGAGGGAATCGGTCGGAGAGTACGAATTTGTCATGAAGCGCCTTTACCAGATGGAGGCAAAAGAAGGACTGGAACAGCTCATGCTGTCTGTGGCAGATAGCTATAGACATGAGATGGTAAGGCCCAAAACAGATGCCCAGTACGGGGGAGGGTGCAGCGGAGTTTTTCGCCCAGGCGATTGCGTCATTCTATAAGAGCGCCTAATTTGAAGGTCAAAAAGGGAAATAGAAAGAGAAAGGAAAAGGAGCAAGTCGATTACGATTTGCTCCTTTTTTCGTGCTGCAAGCGGTTTCTCTTCAATCTGGTTACATGTATTGACAAAGGTAATTTCATGCTATAATCTATATGACTAAAAGAATATAATTAGTCATATAGATTGGAGGACTCACTATGCCAAGATTTAGTAACATGGAAAGAGAAAAGATCAGGGGAAAAGCTGATGCAGGAAGGCGAGCGTCTATTCACCTCATTTGGGCTAAAAGAAAGTGTCCATTGATGAAAGTGTTCAGGCTGCCGGGATTGCAAAAGGCTCATTTTACTCATTTTACACGAATAAAGAAACACCTTTATATGGATATCTCTGAAACCTGCAGCAGAAGATGTGGCGCGAAATGGATGAATTTCTAAACGAACACCGCACATTGCCGCCCAGAGAACTCTGCAAGCAATGTTTCCTCTGGATGTTTCATCAACTGGAACGTTATCCCATGCTGAAACAAGTAGATAACGAAACAGCAGAACACCTCTATCGCAAAGCTTCCACCGGAAGTGCTTGCGGCACATACCCGGGACGACAGTCACGAACTGATTAAATTAGAGGAATATGGCATTCACTTTACATGTGGGATCGACATCGCAACAAAAACTCTGCAGACTCTTGCTGTCAGTCTGCTGAACCTGCAGCAGGATCAGACCGGGGATCGGCAGATTATCATGGAAATTATTTTGGATGGCGTGCTAAAGGAGATTGTAAGTGATGAAAGTAATTGATGTGCAGAATGTATATCTGAAATACAGGACAGCAAAGGAAGATACTATTCGGGGAATCAGTTTTGACGTCAAGCAAGGTGAAATCTTTGGTTTTCTGGGACCCTCTGGGGCTGGTAAAAGTACCATGCAAAAAATATTGACAGGAACCCTCCGTGATTATCGCGGCAGTGTCCGCATTTTTGACACTGAAATGAAGCACAGGACCAGAGACTATTATGAAAATATCGGTGTGGATTTTGAATTCCCTAACTTTTATGAGAAGTTTACCGCTTTAGAAAATCTGCAGTATTTTTGCTTCTCTTTATTCGGGCAGGACAGTGAATCCGTTAACTCTTTTTGGAAAAAGTGGGCCTTCACCTTGACGCCGGCAAAAGGTTTCCAGCTATTCAAAGGGCATGAAAATGCGGCTTGATTTGTACGTTCTTTGCTGCATAATCCTAAGCTGCTTTTCTCGACGAGCCGACCAGTGGCCTGGACCCTGCCAATGCAAGAATCGTAAAGGACATGATATTGGAACAAAAAAAAAGATTTGGGGAAAACCATCATATTAACCACCCATAACATGCATGATGCGGAGGAACTTTGTGATCGTGTTGCATTTATCGTCGGCGGTACAGTGAAGGCGGTCGACACGCCACATGCTTTGCGTAAGAGCAACGCTGATACACAGGTGGAATACAGCTATCTGTCTAATGGAAAAGAGCAGCAAAATGTCTGCCCTCTGTCCAAGCTGGCCAACGCAGAGGATTTTCAAGCTGCACTGGAAAAGGGTATTCTGACAAGTATTCATTCAAAAGAGCAGACCCTTGAGGATGTGTTCATATCGCTTACAGGAAGGGATTGCAATGAGGTTTTTAAACGCTTTAAAGAATGACTTCCGCTTTCAAATAAAAATACGGCTTCTATTTCCTGTATGCATTTTTCACTGTAGTCTATATCGCCGCACTGTTGATAACCCCATCAGAATATAAGACATTAGCAGCTTCTTTCATTATATTGACTGATCCTGCTATGCTGGGTATTTTCTTTATAGGAGGAATCTGGCTGCTGGAAAGGAGGAGAGGGCTGCATGGGTTTTGGTGCATTTCACCCCTTCGTCCCATTGAGTACATATTGGCCAAGGCCATATCACTGGCTGTTTTGTCAACTATTTCCGCTGATCTTATTGTCTTGATCGGTATGGGAGGCGCGGTTCACTTGGTACGGTTATCATTCAGCGTCTTCCTGGGTGCAGTTGTTTTTAATCTCATCGGCCTGATGATTGCATCCTATGCCCGTTCCGTAAACCACTATATGCTCATCGTCTGCCTCCCCACGGCCTTCCTATCAATGCCTCCGGTGCTGACGGCATTTGGAATAACCCATCCGCTATTGGAACTTTTTCCCGGGACGGCATTGTGGCATATGATTGCAGGCACTATCGACGTGACGAGAAGTGTCAATAGCCTGGCGGCAATCGTGCTTATTCTCTGGCTTGGGCTGCTGTCTTATTTTGCAAATAAACGCATCGGCACGGCACTGCAATCAGAAGGAGGGCAGGGCGCATGAAACATACAGTGAAACTCTTTACAATTGGAATGAAACAAATCGCAAAAGACGGGATGCTGGCCGTCATGGTTCCGGCGCCATTTTGATCGGACTGTTTTTTAAGTTTGCAATCCCGTTCATCAACTCGATATTGGTCAGGGAAGTCTCTTTTTCCTTGATTCCTTGGTACGGTCTTCTAGATGGTATGCTACTCTCCCTCGCACCCATGTTTGCCGCCATGATTTCCGCATTTTTACTCTTAGAAGAAAGAGATGAAGGCATACACGCTTACTATCAAATCACCCCGGCAGAAGGGTATTCCTATCTATTTGCCCGCATCGGCTTGCCAATGATCGGGGCGTTTCTAATCACGATGGTCGTTGCGGCTTTTTTCAATATTTCTTCTTTATCTGCCGCAGTGATTCTTGCAAGCGCCCTTGTCAGCAGCTTTACGGGTATTTTCCTTGCCATGATGGTGGTTTCCCTTGCGGGAAACCGGGTGGAGGGCCTTGCAGCTTCCAAGCTGATGGGGATCAGCTTTGCTGGACTGATCTTGATCTGGTTTCTCCCAGCGCCATATTATTATGTGGTGTCATTCCTGCCTTCTTTCTGGGTTGGAAAGCTGATGACTGACAGGGCAGAGATCAGTTCTCTGTTATTCGGTCTGCTTACCTGTCTCCTGTGGATCACTTTTTTACAAGAAAATTTTTTGAAAAAGGTGTGATAATCACGTAGTGGACATTGTGTAAACCTTGGAATTTCAACAGATACAAAAAATATAAAAAATTAGCACTCATCACTTGACAGTGCTAACAAAAGTGGTATAATAACAATTGTCAAAGGGATATAGAGTGAATAACAAACAGGCTGGTGCCTTTGGGGTGCCCGCCAGAATATAAAGGAGGTATATGTTATGTTATTACCAAGCATTTTTGGAGAGAGATTATTTGACGACTTTATGGATTTTCCGTTCAGAGGAAAGATGGAAAACCAGATGATGAAAACCGACATCAAGGACGCAGGCGACCATTTTGAACTGATGATGGATATGCCGGGATTCAAGAAAGAAGATGTGAAGGCACAGCTGAAGGACGGTATGCTTACGATCGAAGCGAACACCAGCACAGCCAATGACGAAAAGGATGAAAACGGCAGATACATCCGTCGTGAGAGATTCACAGGTTCCTGCAGCAGAAGCTTCTATGTGGGAGAGAATGTAACACAGGAAGACATCAAAGCCAAATTTGAAGACGGCATTCTGAAAATCTGCGTGCCAAAAGTGGAGAACAAACCGCAGATTGAGGAAAACAAATATATTGCCATAGAAGGCTAATCGCCAGGGGCAAGAGATTAGAGATTTAAATATAGGGAACCATAGTAAATAGTACGGACCATCGCTCATCAACAAAGAGGAAGGATGGTCCGTTTTCTGTTTCTTCGAACCAAAACCAGGACGAACATGTCCTCTGTAACAAGGCGGCAGCCCCATTGAATAGAATGAATAGGTGTGATAGAATAAATGACAGAAAGCAGGTGATAAATTAATGAAAAAAAGCCATCGTTTACAGGGTCTTCTTTTATGTTCTCGGCCTTCTGGTCATGGCCCTGGGGATTACCTTGAACACCAAATCTGGCCTTGGCGTATCGCCGATTATCTCGGTATCCTATTCTGTATCAGACATTTGCAATTTTAACTTCGGCAACGCCACCTTTGTTCTATATGGAACCTTTATCATCACAGAGATGGTCGTCCACCTACTTCATCATAAAAAGGTGGTGGCCTTGGAAGAGAATCCTTCCTCTCGCCTGAAGTTGGTCTTGCTGTTGGATTTGCTGCAGTTCCCTTTGAGCCTGGTGTTCACCAGGTTTATGAACTTATTTGCGGCCGTGATTCCTGATTTTCAGACCGCATACCCTGACAGTTTTGCCGGCAGCTTCTGGGCAAGGCTGATCGTACTGCTCATAGCCATTGTCTTTACAGGCATCGGCGCGGCGATGTCCCTGGATATGCGCCTGATCCCAAATCCGGCAGATGGACTTGTACAGGCGATAGCAGATCTGAGCGGCAAGACGCTGGGATTCATCAAAAACTGTTTTGATGGATTCAACATCCTTTTGACTGCTGTAATCAGTCTGCTCTTTGCCGGACATCTGATCGGCATCGGCCTGGGAACGATTTTGACCGTTATCGGCGTGGGACGTGTCATCGCACTGTTTAACCGCCTATTGAGTCAAAGGTGACCGGAATGGCACAAGTCAATAAGATAGAGTGAATTTCCCTGTCCAAACTCGTAAAAACATGTTACAATAGTTCCGACAAAATTTTAGAGTGTACGCCCCCAAGGGGTGACGCTACTGAAGGAGGAATGAAATATGGCTCCGAAACTGACGGAGAAAGAGAAGAACCAGCAGATCAAGAAGGAGGCGCTGATTTCAGCAGGCCTTTACATTGCCTTTTTATCTGGTGGTATTTTACTGGGTACGGTATTGCAGAAAAGGGGGCGCCGGAGACTTACACCTATGTCCTGGGACTTCCCATGTGGTTTTTTCTTAAGCTGCATCGTGGGATACGTGCTTTTTTCCATCGCTACGATCTTTGTCGTAAAGAAGTTCTTCAAGAATTTTGACCTTGGAGAAGAAGAGAAAGAGCAGGTGGAATGATGTCGTATACAGCAATTTTGATCACCGTCCTGGTGGTATATCTGATTTTTAATCTGGTGGCAGGGCTTTGGGTCAGCAACAGGCAGGCCAAGGCAGACACCGGAAAAGGATTTATCAATAATTATTTTATCGGCGGCAGATCCATGGGCGGCCTGGTCCTGGCCATGACCCTGGTGGCCACCTTCACCAGCGCTAGCAGTTTTATCGGCGGGCCTGGTGTGGCATACGAGAAGGGACTTGTATGGGTTTATCTCTCCATGATCCAGGTGCCGACAGCATTCATCATTCTGGGCATCCTGGGCAAGAAGTTCGCTTTGATCTCTCGAAAGACAGGAGCCGTCACGGTGACTGATTATCTCAGGGCGAGATACAAGTCCAAGGCTGTGGTCTGGATTTCTTCCATCTGCCTGGTGCTATTTTTCGTAGCGCAGATGATGAGCCAGTTTATCGGCGGCGCGGTACTGTTTCAGTCCATCACAGGCCTGCCATACATATATGGACTTGTACTGTTCGGTGCGGTAGTCATCATCTACACGACCATCGGCGGATTCAAAGCGGTGACTACGACGGATACCATTCAGGGCATCATCATGGTCATCGGCGGTTTTATCATTCTCGCGACCATCGTGACCACTGCCGGCGGATTTGACTCCCTGATCGGAAAGCTCAACGTGGCAAATCCGGATTGGGCGGATATCACCAGCGGCGGTTCCACGGCAAAGGCCTACGTCATGTCCTTCTGGGTTCTGGTCGGCGTCGGCGTACTGGGTCTTCCGCAGACGGCGGTGCGTGGCATGGGCTTCAAAGATACCAAAGCGCTGCATAACGCCATCATCTACGGGACCATCGTGGTCGGATTCCTGATGCTGGTCATGCACATCTCCGGCGTCTTTGCTCCGGCGGTGCTTGACTCTGGCGAGTTTGAAACCACAGATTACGTCGTGCCGGCCCTGGTGCTGAAATACATGAACCCTGTGGTAGCGGGGCTGTTCATCGCAGCGCCTTTGGCGGCAGTCATGTCCACGGTGTCTTCGCTGCTGATTCTGGCTTCGGCGGCTATCGTCAAAGACCTGTACATGAACTACATCGCAAAACCGGAGGCAAAGAAAGAACCGAAGTTCAACGGCAGAATCAAATGGATGTCCATCGGAACTACCTTCCTGATCGGTGTCATCGTGTTCATCTTTACCGTCTATCCGCCGGATCTGATCGTGTGGATCAATCTCTTCGCCATGGGAGGGCTGGAATGTGCCTTCTTCTGCCCGATTCTCTTCGGCCTGTACTGGAAGAGAGCCAACGGAACGGCGTGCATCTTATCGGCGGTCTGCGGCGTCGCAGCCTTTATCCTGATGAATACGTATGGAGTATCCATTTTAGGCACATCGCCCATCGTGCCGTCCATCATCATTTCTGTGGCGGCCTTTGTCATCGGCGCTTTCATCGGCAAACCGGCAGATCAAAAGACACTGGATCTGTTCTTTGCAGAATAGACAAAACATGCGGAATCCCTATCCAAAGATTAATTTAGAGGAACTGTCTTACTAACCAGTGGGACAGTTCCTTTTTGATATGTACCAGCAATCAGCCGAAGAAAGCCTGCAGCGGAACCGAAATATTTTCTTCGTGGATCTTTGGACAGAATGTCATACATTTTTTGATATGATAGCTATGCGTATTTAGGAATTGGATTTTCCTGATTATTCGTGCTAATATTCAGAATATAAGTAATATTACTCCGTTATTTAGCAGACAGGTTTGCGAATATTTTATTATAATGTAGAGGAGAACTTCCATATGAATAAGAGCATGAAAAAGACTTTTAAGAAGTCCCTTGTGATTCTTCTCGCCGTAGTTACCATGGTTGGCTTTGGAATGCCCGGATTATCATATTTTGATGCTTCGGGTAGCATGGGAATCTACTCTTTTGCGGCCGTAAAGACGGGCGGAGAGTACATCAAATCCATCAAAGGCAATACCATAACGACGAAAGACGGTCAGAAAGAAAAGTATAACACAGGTATGACCTTTGTATCCGGCGGCAGCGAAATTACCTATGCAAGTGCAAAGACCAAGGTCAAGGCTGGTAAATCAGTAAAAGTTTACAAACAGTATTTCAAACCGTATAAGAATATGATCTCCAGTTCAGATGACGGCGGAGCTGACGGCGCTCCTGGCGGCGGCACCGATACAGGCAACAAGTTCGGAAGCAGCACCAGCAAAATAGGAACGGCGAAGTTCCGCATCGGCTATTATATCACAAACGGCGGCATAGACGGCGATCTTTCCCCTAGTAAAGCAAAGAACAAGAGCGGAATATCCAGCCTCGTCGGAAAGACTTTGTCCCTGGGCAAAGGCGTTGTGGCGGTACTGTGAAGACTTCAAGAGCGGCAGAACGACCACCGTAAACAATCTCAAGGTCAATTCCTACAGCGATAACTTGAATCGATTGTCGTACAGGGAACCAATTCCTCAAAGAAAACCTACGATAAAATCAACAACGCAAAGATTAATCTGCTCGGTAAGAGCGACGGCAGCGGTACGGTGTGCGATTTCAGTGCTTGGGGCGCTGCAATTTCTACCTTTGACAACGCAAGTACCATTATAGACAAGGCGAACATACACACTACAGGCGTTGCCAGATGCGCGGTAGAGGGCGACGACGGTTCCGATACGTTGATTAAGAATTCAAAGATTAAAGTAGACGGCGGCATGCTATATGACGGATATATCAATTCGGCAGACACGGAGACTATGGTAGCGCCTCCTTGGGTACTGGGCATCGTTGGAAACGCAAGAGCAACTAATCTGCTGGGCGACAACTCCACCATGACCGTATACAATTCAAATGTATACGCAGCGAAATGGGGCGTATTGTCCACAGACGGCTGCAGCAACGTTGTGCTCAACGCCATCAACAGCAAAATCAACATGGATCTCAGCGGAGACGATCTGACAGAGGACAGCGGCTACGGCGCATACGCAATCGGAAGTGCAACAGAGAACTTCTACGGCTCAACCTTTAATGTACCGACCTATGCAGTTATTTGTGCCAATGGAGATAATGTTGTCAACTTCTTATCATCAAAAGGCAACATCAGACCATGAAGTACAGCGATGCGAAAAAGGCATACGTCAAAGGACAGTATTCTTTCAAGGATTCACAGGTAAAAGATCAGAAGACTACAGTCAACTCAGAAAACTTTGGCGTCAGCGTGTGGGGCGGCGGAACCGTTAATGTAAAAGACGGCACTACCTTCAACACCGGCTCTGCGGCATTCCTGTTTAAGACAGGCGGCCAGCATACGGGAGCTGCGGTAAACATCGACAACGCGAAGATCAATACGGAAAACAACACACTGCTTCAGGTACTCGACAACGAGGATTCAGCGGCTACCGACCCGAATAACGAAGGCATGGTATTTGAAAACAAATACTATGAAGAAAAGAAGGCTGGTTAGGACTTGAGAACGATACGCTGTACAAAGCAGGAAAAATGATAAGGCGACAACAGAAGCAATCAATGTCACTAACGCAACACTCAGCGGCGACATCTACAATGGTTCTGGCTACAAGCAGATGGCTGCTGAACTGAATGTAACCTTAGGAAAAGGTGCGAACCTGACTGGAGCCATCAGCGCTTCTACAATCAAGCACACGACAGACGGCGGGAAGACACAGAATACGAATATTCCGATGTCAAAATACTATCAGTTCGGTCACGTAATCAATAAGGCATACTACAATGGTGCAAACGATGTCAATCTGACATTGACAGACGATGCGGTTTGGAACGTAAAGGACGAATCCATCGTTACGTCTTTGACAGTAGGCGCAAATGCAAAAATCAACGGTACTGTCTATGTAAATGGAACAAAGACGACGGTTGAGGCTGGCAAGACTTATACTGGCACAATCACAGTTAAACCTTTATAATCACAAAACGACAGACGGAGAAGCCCTCTGCTGGCGGATAGAGAATCCGGCAGCAGAGGGCTCTTTGCCGCAGTTTTTTATTTTTCTTGTATCCGGTCATCTCCTGCTCTTCCAGGAATTTTATGTGATCCTCTGGGGTCATAAGTCCTTCATGATTGGGATAATAGTAACCGTACCAGAAGGAGAAGGGATCAACCCAGTCCTTTTCACGGATGAACCTGGCGCCTTCGGCGGCGTAGTCTTCTCCAAAGTATTCTTTCGTGATTTCTCCGATGCGGGACATCAGCTTTTCGTTCGGTTTGATGCTCCAGTCGGCATACTTTTCCTTCAGGCTGCCTGCAGTTCAGTGATATCCCGTTCTTGATAAGTTTCTTCGTGAACCATGATTGACGGCGAATATTTTCCGGACACTGTACCCTTGTTTTTTCGATGGCCCAAAGATACCATGATGACAGGCAGCACCTGCTTGGGCAGGTTCAGCAATTCCGCAACCTGTTTTGATTCGTAACGATGTTGCCGATGAGAACGGACCCCAACCCCTCCGCTTCTGCAGCCATGCACAGTGTTTGTGCGGCGATGGCTGCGTCCATGACGAACATGATAAAGCTTTCGTAGTCATACTGAATGTTTGGCAAAACGGAGCAGGACTGGGCAATACGGCGCTCACGGTGCAGGTCTACGCAGAAAACCAGATTGACAGGCGCTTTGCCGATAAATCCCTGCTTCCTGCACAGCTTGGCTAAGGTCTGTTTTTTCTCGGAATCTGTAACCTTGATGATAGAATAATTTTGGAATCCGCCTGACGATGGAGCGCAGACAGAAGCTTCCAGAAGCCGCTGGAGAACCTCTTCGTCAATTGGTTGATCGCTGAAATCTCTGCAGCTGTTTCGATTTTTCATCATATTTAAATAATTCATTTCTACCTCCGATATCATTCTTGTTTTACTTATCATAATTCTATTTTGCAAAAATGTCACTATGTAAATGACAAAGAGAACGACAAAAACATATCATATCGATGGGCCTTGTGAATAGGATAGAATAGCAGGGGAGATAGGATGAAAAAATCGATTTTGTTGATGATGATGATTGGAGTGATATTTCTTGGCACGGCCTGCGGCGCAGGCATAAATATGCCGATTACGGTATGAAAACCTTAATGGAGGCATCTACGGCGGATTGGGTAAAGACAATTGAAAAGACTGTAAGATAACGGGATTTGGACGACCTTACGGTACAGTCAAAGGAAACTTTGGACAAAGATGAAAAGAAAATGGTCTGGAGAGTGACCTTTGAAATTGATGAAGAAATTACCCAGGAGATGGTGGACGGATATGCGAAGTCCGTATGGGATGCCTGCGTAGAAGCAGACGGAGGCAGGATGCACAGCTGCAACGGTTATCTGTATGACGAGGCCTGGGATGCGGAGCGCAGCCAGATACCGCTGAACTATTACATTTGGTATTATACAGTAAACCATAAGGAGTTTCGTGTCGGCATCTATCCGACCAATCTGGAAGACGGTATACCAGGGGGATTGTACTGAAGATAGAGCGATGGAATTACATAGAAAAAAGGCTGGGAGCTGAAGAAAGCACCCGGCCTTTTTACTGCAGATAAAAGATTTTTATTCTAGTACTTTTAGATACTTTGACATTTTCAGTTCTCTTACTGCCATGACAATGGCGGTCAGTCCTGCCATAAAGTCGGCGATGGGACCGGCATAGAGAATCCCGTCGATACCGATCAGCATCGGCAGAACTACGATCAACGGCAAAGGAAGATGATCTGCCTGGTCAGAGAGAGGAACATACCCTTTGTCGGTTTGCCGATGGCCGTGAAGAAATTAGAGGTAATCGGCTGCATGAAGTTCAGGAAGGTGAACAACAAGAAAATCCGGAAGTAGCTGACTGCAAATTGATAGTACTCCGCCGAGCCGTCTCCGAAAATGGAGATGATCTGTCTCGGCAGCAGTTGAAACATCAAGAAGGCGAAGACGGCGATGGCAAAACCGTAAGTAATCGCTTTTAAGTATGCTTTTTTCACCCGTGTGTAATTCTCCGCGCCGTAGTTAAAGCTGACAATAGGCTGCAGCCCCTGGGAAATTCCAATGGGGAAGGAGAAAAAGACCTGATTTACCTTCATGATGATGCCGGCACAGGCCAGGGGAATAGCTTCTCCATAGATGGACAAGGCGCCGTAATAAGTCAGGGATTTATTGAGCACGATTTGAACGACCATCATGGCAATTTGATTGGTGCAAGGTGCGGCTCCCAACGAGAGGATTCTCTTTACATACTGCCACTTGATCTTCAGGTGTTCTTTTGTCAGTTCTACGGTTCTGCAATGGCGAAGGTAGTGAATGGCCATAAGGCCAGAGAGCATCTGCCCGATGATGGTAGCTGCGGCAGCGGCCATACCCCAGTGAAAACCGAAGACGAATACGGCGTCAAGTACGGTGTTGACTACCGCGCCTGCCAGATTACAGACCATGGCGAAACGAGGATTGCCGTCCGCGCGGATCAAGTGACCGCCGCCGGCAGCCAGGATTAAAAAGGGAAAACCCAGTGAGGTAATGCGCGTGTAAGTTTTGGCATATCCCAGGACATTGTCCGGTGAACCGAAGAAACGCAGCAGTGGTTCCAGGAAAAGCTGTGTGATAAGACAGAGCGCCGTACCGCATATTACGATCATCATGATAGAATTGCCAATGTAATGAGCGGCTTCTTCTTTTTCCCTTCTTCCCATAGCCAAATTAAAAGCGGAAGCGCCGCCGATACCAAACATCAAGGCAATGGCGATGCAGGAGATGGACAGGGGAAAGGCGATATTGGTCGCCGCATTTCCCAGTTCTCCTACGCTGCGGCCGATAAAGAACTGATCGACGATGTTATATAAAGCGCTGACCAGCATGGCGATGATGCTGGGTACTGCAAATTTCTTCAGCAATGAATCAATGGGTTCAGCGCCCAAAGGATTTTTTACGACTGTTTCTTTCATTAACTCATCTCCTTTTTTTATGTTATCTGTCATGCGGCTGAGAATTTGATATGCCATATCCCGTTCTTCCTCATTCATTCCAGACATCAGAATTTCATTCCACTGGTCCAGGGCCTTCATGATACAGGGCTCCGCTGCCAGACTTTTGGGCGTCAAAGAAATCCTGTTGCAGCGTTGATCCGTCTGATCCTTTTCTTTGTGGATAAACCCCTTCTCTTCAAGAGAACGGATTGCCCTTTGCGACAGCGGATTTATCTAAGAAGAGCCGGCTTGTCAGGTCATCCTGGGTGAGGGCGTCGTCATCATAGAGGATCAACAGAATCGAATACTCTGATGTAGAAATGTCCAGTGGTTTCAGCACAGAACTCAAAAAATCTGATTTTTCCTATATAAGATCGATATGAATCGACCGATTCGCGTTTGCATAAACAGTACACACTCCTAAATAAAAATTAGTTGACCATGCAACTAATCCAGTATACTATCTTTCTTTTTAAAATACAACCGTTATTTTTCAGACTGTACAATGAGCGATTGTTTTATGATATTAGTGTGATAAAATATGCAAAATGAACGAATTAGGAGTAAGTGGTGAAAGCAGTCATCATGGTGTGTTTATGACAACGAATCTTGCAGCAAATATAGAAAATACCAGCAAATTAGTCCTGACCGCTGAAGAATTATACAAGACGATTCCCTGTGGAATTATCTGGTGTTCTGTGGAAACAGAGCCGAAAATCCTGTTTTGCAATGAAAAAGCCGCATCTTATATGGATTATGCCGACAAGAAGGAGATTGAAGAAGGAACCGGCCTTCTTCCTTTTATACAGGCAGATGACAGAGCGCTGTTTCTACAGAGGATTCAGGAGAAAACCCAATCGGGAAGTCTGGAAATCAAGATGAAGGGAGCCAGGGGCACTGCAGATGGCTGTCACTGACCTTTCAGTTTTTTACCATATCATCAGAAAAAGTGCGGTGCAGATTTGTCTGACTGACATTTCGGAAAGAAGGTTATATCAGGATATCGCCAATGAAGTGGCCGACGGTATCTATATCATTGACAGCAAAACCTATGATCTCTTGTATGCCAACGAAAGCTGCGGGCCTATTTCTGCAGGAGTCAGAGATGCCGACGGGCAGAAAATGCTACAAAGTTCTGCAGAATATGGAGGGTCCCTGTCCGTTCTGCACATTGCATGCAGGAGTTGCGGACGGAGAAAGCCATGAGATGTACGCGCCGCATACGGGTAAAACCTACGCTACAAAAATCAGAAATATAGAGTGGCACGGCACGCCGGCTTTTTGTCAAATACGTTACTGACATCACAGCGGAAAAAAGAAAAACAGAAAGAGAAAGATCGTCTGGAGGTTTACTATCAGACCTTGATTAAACACCTGCCGGGCGGGTTAGTAATGACCACGTACAGAGACGGCAACTTTTATCCTGAATTTTTCTCTGAGAAATTTGCCTCAATGATGGAGATGACCGTCCAAGAGGCCTTTGATTTCTATCAATTGGGCATTGAATCGAGAATTCATGTGGAAGAGAAAGAGGAAACGCTGAAAACGATCCGCTACCATATGGAAAAGAAGACGGATTCTTGGGAATGTGTATATCGGCTGCAAAAAGCAGACGGCAGTTATATATGGCTGAGAAATATTTCCAGCCTGATTATAGAAGATGGCAAAATCAAAATTTATGCTGTCTGCAGCGATGTAACTCAAGATATGAAGAGTCAGCAGGAGCTGAGACAGAAATACAACGATATGTTGTTTAATCACTACAAGTCCATTGCGCCGAACGAAATCATTTCCGGACACTGTAACGTGACGAAGGACGTGATTATCGATATCACAGATACCACGAAAAATGATTTGCTCGACCACTTTGGATATAATCGAGACGACTTTTTCACTGGTGTTGCAGGCTTTATCGTCGATGAGGGCGAACGACAGCAGTTCTTGGACAAGTTTCTGACAAAACCTATGGCCAAGGCATATGAGAGGGAAGAGACTAAGCATGAATTGGAATGTTTTGTCCAATTGCCCAATGAGAGCAGAGGCAGATACGTCCATGTCAACGTCATCCTGATCAGCTCGCCGGAGACGGGGGATGTCATGGGGTTTTGTCTGTGCTCGATACGACAGAGAGGAAGATTTCCAGCGAACTTTTCCTGCGTCTTGCAAAAAGTCAGCTACGATTTCATCGCAGATGTGGATTTAAGAGAAGACCGGTATAAGATGGTCTCTGTCAATGAAAGGTCCAGTTCTATTCCTTTTTGAGGAGGGAAGTTTTATAGAGGAGGCCAGAGCGTCGCTGTACAAAGAGGTGCTGCCAAAGATCTGCAGCTCTGCCAGGCCTTTTTGGACTACGGATATATTACCAGTCGGCTGCAGAAAGAGGATTCCTATTCTTTCCATTATTCGCTGACAGATGAGGAGGGAAACGTCAGAACGAAGAACATGCTGGTCTTTTCCACAGACAAGAAATTAGACAGAATCTGTCTGGCTCGTGTGGATGTGACGGAATCTGTCCGCGAGCAGCAGGGGCTTCTCAACATGTTGGCATACACCTTTGAGCTGGCAGGTTTTCTCGATGTAACCACGGATCACTTTGTCATGTATACCAGAAAAAGCGTGCTGCAGAATCTGGCGCCGTCCAGTTTTGACAGCTTTCGCGAGCTGATTGACGACGTGATCGAGAAGTACTGCGAGGAAGCAGAGCGAGAGGAAATGCACAGGCAGCTGTCAAAGAAGTGATGCTGCATCGTCTGCAGGAAACCGCGGAAGGTTATGACCTGACCTTTCGTCTGAACTATCGCGGCAGAGTCACCCATAAGCAGTTTAACATATTGTGGGGTGACGAAAGTCACAAGACGATCTGCCTGGTCCGTGCTGACGTAACCGATGTGGTGACGAGGAGCAGCAGTCGCAAGAAGATCTAAAAGCGCTCTCGCCCTGGCCCAGGAGGCCAATCAGGCGAAGAGTGATTTCCTATCTTCCATGAGCCATGACATTCGAACACCGATGAATGCCATTATCGGCATGACTGATTTAGCTGTGGCAAATAGAGATAATCCAGAGCAGATTGACGAGAGCCTCTCTATTATCAAAAACTCTTCTGAACATCTGCTGAGGTTGATTAACGATATTTTGGATATGAGCAGAATTGAAAGCGGCAGGATGGTTTTGGCCAAAGAAGTTTTTAATGTGAAAAAAACGAGATGGACAAACTGGCTGTCCGCTTCCGGGCCTTGGCCGAAAAGAAAGGGTTGGTCTTTACATACGGTTTGGATCTCCGTCACGAAGACTGTATCGGAGATTTGCTTCGTTTGACCAAGATTCTGGAAAATCTTCTGGGCAATGCCATTAAGTTTACTGCGCCTGGAGGCAGAGTATCCCTCGGTATTACAGAGCTCCCCGCTAGAGACGGCCAGCGGATCGGATGGTACCGCTACGTGATTGCGGATACTGGTATCGGGATAGAAAAAGAAAATCTGGCCCATATCTTTGAGCCTTTTTACCGCACAGAGAGTTCAACCATCAGCCGCACGGAGGGTTCCGGCCTGGGGCTTTCTATCGTGAAAAACATCGTCGACTATAAAGGCGGCACCATCGACGTGAAAAGCGCGCCGGCGAAAGGCACCACTTTTTTTATGTAGAACTGCCGCTTCATTTTGCTGACGACCTTGCTGAATCGCAGACTTCAAGCGACCAAAGGAGATAACCTCCGTCGATCTTTCCGGCATTCGAATTCTTTTGGTGGAGGACAACGAAATCAATCAGCTGATAGCGACCAGGATTTTGGAAAACGCAGGCGTATCAGTGGCCGTTGCTTCTAATGGAAAAGAGGGAGCAGAGATTTTTATGACCAGCGAAGAGGGCCGATTTGACATCATCATGATGGACATTCAAATGCCCGTCATGAACGGGTACGACGCGGCGAAGCGGATACGGACCAGCACCCATCCGCAGGCACAGACCATACCGATCATCGCCATGACAGCCAACGTCTTCGCAGATGATGTGAAAAAATGCCTGGATGCAGGCATGGACGCCCATATATTGCAAAACCGGTGGATACCAAAAAACTCTATGGCGTAATCAACGAGTACTGGGAAAATAGAAAACGTAAATAATAATGAAAAGGAGATAGATATTATGAAATTTGAGATTGCAAAGGAAGTCTTTGACTTGCTTCCGAACGCTTACTTCGGCGTCGTAGCTGTTAGGGGGAATGGATAATCGAAAGAGATTCCAGACCTGGAAGAGATGCTGCAGAAAAACATCGAGATCTGTGAAAAGGACTTTGAAGGCATCAAAGTGAAAAATGCAGAGGCCATCGCACCGTATAGAGATGCATTTAAGGCTATCGGCATCAACCCTAACCGTTATATGTGCTCTATTGAAGCGCTCCTGGACCGGATTGCAAAAGGCAAGGGATTTCCTCATATCAACGCTATAGTTGATTTGGGCAATGCGGTATCCATCAAATATCGGCTGCCAATCGGCGCTCACGACATGGCAACCATTGAAGAGGCGTTGGAAGTGCGATATGCAAGCAGCGAGGATACCTTTATTCCCTTTGGTAATGGAGAGATGGAAAAGCCGGAGGAAAAGGAAGTGGTCTATGTATCTGGAAATCAGGTGAGAACTCGCCGTTGGACTTGGAGACAGAGCGAGATTGGAAAAATCACGGAAGAGACGTCCGACGTTTTATTCCCGATTGATGGATTTGCAGGCTTCAACAAAGAGAAAGTCGTCGCAGCGGCAGAAGAATTGGCCGCCCTGGCAGAGAAATATTTCGGCGTTAAGGCTTCCGTCGGTTATATTGATAAAGAACACCGTCTATTTGAAGTATAGTATTGACAATTTACGAAATTATGAGATAATTGTACTGTAGTACAGAAATGTATTGCAGTACAATTTTTGTTTGAACTTATTTACTGCGAAAACACGAGGAGGCAGCCTATGGCAGAAAAAAAAAAATATAAAACTGAGCAAAAAAAAAAACAGGATACAGGTATTGAAGTTCGCGCTTTTTTCTGTATCGGCGGGGGTCATACAGACGATTTCCTTTACACTGCTCAACGAATCTTTAGATTGGCCCTATTGGCCTTGTTATTTGATTGCCTTGACTCTTTCGGTTCTATGGAATTTTACACTGAACAGAGAATTCACCTTTCAGTCGGCTAACAACGTTCCGCTGGCTATGGCAAAGGTTTTCGGCTTTTACTGTGTGTTCACGCCTCTTTCTGTATGGTGGGGAAGCGCGCTGACTGGAGCGGGCTGGAATGAGTACTTGGTTCTCTTTGGGACCATGGCAGTCAATTTGACCACAGAATTTTTGTACGATCGTTTCTTCGTATTCAGAGACAGCATCAACACCAACAAGAGGGCACGGAAGAAAAATGGATAAGAGAACAATAACGGGAAAGAAAGCGAAGAGCAGAATGAAGATCATGCATGCGGCTAAGTATCTCTGTGAAAAAACGGCATCGAAAACGTCACTTTTCACGACATAGCAAAAGAGGCCGACGTCTGCCGGACAACGGTATTCAACCACTTTTCTACTACAGACCAGTTGATGATCGCGTTATTCTGCCAGGAGATTGAAGATATAGACCAGTACTGCAGTGAAATAAACTGCAGCGGCATGGCTATGATTGAAGCGGTCTTTGACAAACTCATCGAGGACACGGCTTATTACCCTGTCCTGACGTATAAAATCGCTTCCAGCACCATCCTGAGAGGGGAGTAGAGGATAATTCGCTTATTTATATTGAGAAGATGATCGCCGAAAATCTCCCTGCCCCATACAGACAACAGGCGGCTCTTTATACGGTTGCCACGATGGGCGCCTATTATGGACTGGTAAATCATTATCACTCATTAAATAAAACGTTTGATGCAGACCAGATGAAGAGGAGTTTCATCAGCTGCTCGAATTGATCTTTGGAGGTAGAGAACAATGAACAATTGCGGAATCAGCAGATGGGACGATCCGGATCTCATCAATAAACAGCTGGAAAATTTGACGGAACAGCCGATCTGGGAGGTTTCAGACGACTACTATGAAAACGAGATTCAGAGGTTTTACGACGAGAAATGTAAAGGTTCTAAAGCCATCTTTGAAGAGGCGAAAGAATATATTCCAGGAGGCGTGCAGCACAATCTGGCTTTCAACAAGCCGTTTCCTCTCTGTTTCGATAAGGCGGAAGGAGCCTATCTTTACGATAGAGATGGGAATGCGTACATCGACTTTCTGCAGGCTGGCGGACCGACCATCTTAGGCAGCAATTACGGGCCTGTGAGGGAAGCGGCCATTGAACTTCTGCGAGACTGCGGTCCCGTCACCGGCCTGCTCCACGAGGCGGAGCTTTTGATTGCCAAGGAGATTCACAAGCACATGCCAAATGTGGAGATGTTCCGCATGCTGGGCAGCGGCACGGAGTCCGTCATGGCTGCCATGCGTATCGCCCGTATCGCCAGCAAGAAGAAGCACATCATCAAAATCGGCGGCGCTTATCACGGCTGGAGTGACCAGGTGGTCTATGGCCTGAAGATTCCAGGCAGCAGAGCGCTTTTGGAATCCCACGGCATTCCAGGCAAAATGTTTTCTCTGGTAGACGAGGTGAAACCAAACGACCTGACGATGCTGGAAGACATGCTGAAGAAGAATAAGGCAAGGGCGGTACGGCAGGCGTCATCGTAGAACCGGTAGGGCCGGAAAGCGGGACCAGGCCAGTCGCCAGAGATTACAACAGAGGCGTCAGAGAACTCTGCGACAAGTACGGCGCGCTGATGATCTTTGATGAAGTGGTGACTGGTTTCAGAGTGGCATTAGGCGGCGCGCAGGCCTACTGATGTGGCGCCGGATTTGACCATATTCGGCAAAATCGTGGCCGGCGGATATCCGGCGGCCGGCGGCGTCGGCGGTAAACGCCAGTATGCCAGCATCATGGCGGCTGGCCTGGGCAACGCAGGCCATCGAGCTTATGTGGGAGGAACTCTGGCGGCAAATCCGCTGTCAGCTTTGGCCGGGTATACGGCTATCAAGGAAATTGAAAGAACCAACGCCTGTGAAATTGCAGGAAGAGCAGGGGACCGCCTGGCTGACGGTTTAAAAATGCTGCTGGACAAATACGGACTGCCTTACGTAGCCTACAATCAGGGCAGCATCGTTCACCTGGAATGCACAGGAGCCATGAGCTTTGATTTTTCCTCCTTCTCTTTCGTCAAATCGGCAGTGGGACTTTTGGCCCACAAGAAGATGATGTACGAAAGAAAGGATTCCATGGAGAGAATGGGAGCCGCTTATATGGCAAACGGCATCGTGACCCTGGCAGGAAGCAGGCTCTACACGTCTCTGGCAGATACAGACGAAGTTATCGACGAGGCACTGAACAGATTCGAAAAACGTGTTCAAACACGTTGTGAAGACGGAGAAGTGCAAGCTGTAAAGGGAGGCGCCTTATGGGAAAAATATATCTTATCACATGACATTGGAACCAGTTCAGACAAAGCGGTACTAGTAGATTTTAAAGGCGACGTGATCGCCACCAGCAGCAAAAGCTTATCCCACCCTCTATCGAACCCGGCCTGGGTGGAACAGAATCGGAAGAATACTGGCATGCCGTCACAGCGTCCAGCCGCGCGATCGTGGAAGACGGCAATCGATCCGGCAGAAATCAAAGGCATCGTCTTCTCCACCCAGGCCCAGGGTGTGATTCCTGTGGATAAAGATGGCAATGTGCTGTATAATAATATTACGTGGGTGGACGGCCGCGCCCAAAAGCAGGCCGAATCTATCATGAAGCACTTGGGCGGCAAGAAGGTCTTTTCCCTGGTGGCAGGAACGCCCATCATGGGTAAGGACTGCATTGCAAAGATTATCTGGCTGAAGGAGGAACGACCGGAGATTTATCAGAATACCCATTTGATATTGGATGTAAATGGGTATCTCAAATATAAGTGTACGAAAAGATGGTGACGGAGCTGTCCGGCGCATCTTCCTACGGTCTGGATCTGAAGTCATAGCAGTGGCTGTCTGTCATCAAGCTGACAGGCATCGACATGGAGAAAGCTGCCTCCCTCTTGTCTGCAGTACGGATATGGTGGGAGGTCTCACCGATGAGGCGGCAGCCGAAATGGGACTTTGGCGGCACGCCGGTCTTCGGCGGCTGCGACGATGTGCAGGCGGCAGCCGTAGGCGCAGGAATGTGCGGTGACGGCGATATTCATATCTATTTAGGCACTTCAGCCTGGGTGGCCGCTACCAGCAAAAACTGCTGACAAGTTCCGACACGGTGCGGCAGCCATTCAGAGCGCCGACAGAGATGAACCTGATTGCCGGAATTACCGAATCCGCCGGCGCCAATATTCAGTGGATCTGTGACCAGTTCTTCGCCAGTGAAAAAAGAAAATACGGAGAAAACATCTACAAGTATATGGACGATGTGGTGCAGAGCATACCGCCTGGCAGCGATCATCTGATCTGTACGCCGTGGATGCTGGGCGAACGATGTCCGTTTCCACCACGACGACCAGAGCGACTTTGTTCAACATGACTATGGTACATACGAGAGAACATCTGATGCGCTCCGTCTATGAAGGCATCGGCTATAATCTGAGATGGATTTTTAGAAAACTATCAAAGCAGATTACGGCTTCGCCTGTGATAATTTCAGGATTATCGGCGGAGGCGCTTTGGATAACGGTTGGATGCAGATTATCGCAGATATCACTGGCAAAAGCTTTTCTATCGTCAAAGATCCGCGCAACGCTGGTGCCGTAGGGGCGGCTGTGGTGGCTCTAATCGGACTGGGAGAGTTATCGGGTTTCGGTCACGCCAAAGGAATTCGTGCAGATAGACAAGGTGTATCAGCCTGATCGAAAATAATAAGGCGGTCTATGATCAGCTTTTTTCTTACCTACAAGGAGGTGTACAAATCTCTGGAGCAGGCCTACAAATTTGCCAATGGAGAAAGGTTCAGACATGAGGAAAAATGGACAATAATATATTTGAAATGATTAACAAGTACGCTGAAGAATTGTCATTAATGGATGGCTATCGCAGAGATGTGAACAAAATCATGCTCAATCTGGCCGGCAATTGTTATGAGACAGCTGACAATGCAGATTTTTGCCGCCCTGTCCCAAGATGACATAGAAAATTGTCAGTCCGGAAGATACCAGCCATTTTATTGAATACAAGCTTCTGCAGGGGAATCATGATATCAATGCTTTGGTGCTCTCAGCAACACCATACTGCCGGCAGGCGGCAAAAACAGGGCCGGCCTCTGATTGCAGCGCTCGACGATATGGCGCAGATCGTGGGGTATCGGGTGAGAGACTGTCTCCTATGATGAGCAGGCTGTCAAAACGCGTTAAAAAGCGGAAGGATGTTTTGTCAGGGATAAGGGAGTCACCATCACCTGCGGCCGTAATCTCTATGAGGCTGTAGTAGCGCTGACGATCCTGGAGAAATCCGCAGAAGTCAATCTGAAAGCAGAAGCGTTGGGCGGCGCAAAACCACTGCCGAAAATCGAAGCGGATTTCATGAGGATGATTTACAAGAAGAAATATTCCAAAGCGGAGCAGGAAGTGAAGTCAAGGAGGGCGATGCATAAAATGAACGAAATGGAAATGAGAAAAAACTGGTGGACTATGGAAAACGGCTGGTTGCAGCAGGCCTGGTACAGGGAACCTGGGGAAACCTTTCCATGCGTCTTTCTGAGGAAACTATGCTGGTTACGCCTTCGGGCCTAGACTATAACAGGCTGTCGCCGGCGGATATGGTAAAGGTAGACGTCAGGTCGTTAGAACACGAAGGAGAGCACAAACCGACTTCCGAAAAGGGCTTCACGCTGGAATTTATCAGCGCAGGCCGGAAATCGGCGCGGTCATCCATACCCATTCAAATATGCCTCCGTCTTTGCCGCTGCGGGGCGGTCCGTACCTGTAGTACAGCCAGAGCTGAAACGAATCTTTGGCAGTCAGGTGCCTCTTGCCAAGTACGGTCTTCCGGCACAAAACTTTTTGAAAAAAGCATACCATTGAAGCCCTCGGGGACAATAATGGATGTATCATGACTGCCCACGGCATGATTTGCTGCGGCAGGACCATGGAAGAAGCCTTTGACCACTGCCTGAAGCTGGAAGACTGCTGCAGACAGTATATTGAAGAAGGCTATGAAAGGGATGAACAGATAATGGATATAAAAGAGATTTTAGAGACAGCGCTCCTTCTTTGCAGAGGGTGTGACCAAAGATCTCTTACCGCAGAAGTGCCCTCTTGAAGCTCCGGAATGAGGTAAAGCGCCATGAAAATGAGATTTTTGACGCATTATACAAAGACCTGGGAAAATCGGCCTATGAGGTCTATGAGACGGAAATCGGTTTAGTATACAGCGAGATCACCTATATGCTGAAGCATCTGGACCGGCTGGCAAGACCGAAACGAGTGGCCACGCCTCTTTCCAATTTTCCGTCAAAGAGTTTGATTTACAGAGAACCATACGGTTCGGTACTGATCATGTCGCCGTGGAATTATCCGTTCCAGCTGACTTTGGTTCCTTTGGCCGGCGCCCTGGCGGCAGGCAACTGCGCGGTGGTCAAACCTTCAGCTTATTCGCCGGCCGTTTCCCACATCATCGCTAAAATCATCAGTGAGACATTCAGCGAATGTTACGTGCATACGGTGACTGGCGGACGAGAGGCCAATCAGAATCTGCTCTCGCAGAAGTTCGATTACATCTTCTTTACGGGCGGAAAAAGCAGTAGGCAGACAGGTGATGGAGGCAGCGGCAAAGCATCTGAGCCCGGTAACCTTGGAGCTGGGCGGCAAGAGTCCACCATCGTCGACGAAAGTGCAAATATCCCTCTTGCGGCCAGAAGAATCGTTTGGGGAAAATTTCTCAATTGCGGCCAGACCTGTGTAGCGCCGGATTACATCTTGGTACACGAGTCTGTGAAAGTAAGCTGCTGGCGGCGTTAGTTAAGAATATTGAGGCGCTGTACGGGAAGACCCTGTCAACAGTAAAGACTATTCAAAGATTGTCAATGAAAAACATTTTGACCGGCTCACCGCTTTGATTGAAGGAGAAGACCTCTATTACAGCGGCGGAATCGACAGAGACCGTCTGAAGATGGGGCCGGTTATTATAGACGAAGCATCTTGGGACAGTAAAGCGATGGGAGAAGAAATCTTCGGGCCGATTCTGCCGATGATCGAGTTCGACGATTTGCGCAGAGTAAAAAAGGAGCTGGAAGGAAGGCCGAAGCCGCTGGCCCTTTATCTTCACAAGGTCGAAGGCTTCCATGAAATACGTCACCAAGAATATTTCTTTTGGCGGAGGCTGCATCAACGACACCATCATGCACCTGGCCACGTCCAACATGCCTTTTGGCGGCGTGGGAGACAGCGGCATGGGGAAATTATCACGGCAGTTACAGCTTCCAGGACTTTTACCCACGAAAAGAGCGTACTCCACAAGAGTAATCTGATCGACGTACCTCTGCGGTATCCGCCTTATGGCAGAGATACTAAGTGGCTGAGACTATTTTTAAAATAAGGCGGAGGATTATGACAGAGGACAAAAATACAGACAAGAGATATGCGGTGCTCATCGATGCGGATAACATCGCCGGAAAATACATCAAAACCATCATGGACGAGGTTTCAAATTACAGGACGGCTACTTACAGGAGGATTTACGGAGACTGGACGAACCCTAACTTGGAGGGGTGGAAGAAATACTTGCTGGAGAATTCCATCATTCCCGTTCAGCAATATGGCTATACGACGGGGAAGAACTCTACTGATGCGGCCATGATTATCGACGCTATGGATATTCTCTATTCCGGCAATATTGACGGTCTGTGCCTGGTCACCAGCGACAGCGATTTTACCAGACTGGCGGCAAGACTCAGGGAATCGGGCATGGACGTGATCGGAATGGGGGAGCAGAAAACGCCGAGAGCCTTTATCGCTGCCTGCAACAAATTTAAGTATCTGGATTTGATTTACTCTGAGAGGAGAGAAGTTGCGGCGGCTGCCGAGAAGAGGGAAAAAGAGGCTAGTGTTCTCAGCAGTTTAGAAGAGCTGAAGGAGACGATCGTGGACCTGGTGGAAGAGAATTCTGACGAGGATGGCTGGATGTTTACCGGCAACCTGGGCAACATTCTTTCCAAACGTTATCCGGATTTCGACGTGAGAAACTTCGGTTATACCAAGCTGACACCGTTTATCAAATCGTTGGATTTATTCGAGGTAAAAGCGCACAGAGTCGGAAATAATAATAAATTAATCTATATCAGGAAAAAATAAACTTATGAATAAAACGTTAGAACAGATTTTAGAGAGCAGCAGAACATATACGTCAGAAGGCCGTGTGGCAGATTATATACCGGAGCTGGCAAAAGCCAACAGAGAAGAAATCGGCATCTTGTCGCTACAGCAGAGGGCGATTATTATGCAGGGGACTGGGATAAACCGTTCACGATTCAGAGCATCGTAAAACCGATTTTCCTGATGCTGACAGCCATTGATAACGGCATCGACTTTGTGAAAGCCCACGTCGGTGTGGAGGCTACCAGGGAAACCATTTAACGCCATCGACTATGCAGAGCCGCTTTTGCTGAAAGAACATATCAATCCCATGGTCAACATCGGCGCTATCGCAGTCTGCGGCCTGGTTAAGGCTGCTAGTAATGAGGAGCGTTTTCAGCGTCTGCTGCATTTTACAAAAAAAGATTACGGGCAACCCGCAACTGGAAATAGACAGGGAAGTCTATGAGTCGGAAAAGAAGACGGGCAATAAGAACAGAGCACTGGCTTATTTGCTGAAGAACTCCGGCATGATCTACGGCAGTGTAGAGGAGCTGCTGGACGTCTATTTTGCCATGTGTTCAGTTAAAGTGACCTGCAAGGATCTGGCAAATATGGGATATCTGTTGGCCAACCGAGGCGTGGATCGCAGCGGAGAGCGAATCATTCCCCGGGAAGATACGATATTTCTCAACGCCGTGCTGACGACCAGCGGTATGTACGACGGATCGGGAGAATTTGCGACCACTGTAGGCATTCCGGCCAAAAGCGGCGTGGGTGGCGGTATTATGGCTGATTGTCCGGGCAGGATGGGTATCGGTATCTACTCTCCGGGCCTGGATAAGAAAGGCAACAGTGTTGCCGGTGTAAAGATGCTGGAAAGGCTGAGCAGGGAACTTCAGCTCAGTATCTTCTAGCAAAGAAATAGAACGCAGGAGCGTCGAAACAACTTTCGGCGCTCCTGCGTTTTTACTTTAAACACTCAGTAAACACTCAGTCGATCAGCATAAAACGCCGCCGCTGGGAATCCAGCAGTCCATCGTGCTTCAGCTGGCGGATTTCCCGCATCATGGCGGATCTGTCCACGGCAAGGTATTCACTCAGATCACCCAGGGTAAAGGGATTTCAAAATATTCGCCCTCCTTGGCACCGCAAGAGGATTGGGCATATCTTAAATAGGCCAGCAGCTTTTTTCTGGTGGTGTGCTGATTGAGGATGGTGATATGCAGTGACAGCGCTTGGGATTTCTGCGCTGTCATGAGAAAAGAGGTTGCTGATCAGCTGGGAATGGTGCTGACAGGACTTTTCACAAGGGGTAACGATGTGCTGATAGCTGATAAAGACCACATTGCAGTCGGTTTCCGCTGTGACGATGTATTCGTAATCCTCCAAAGGCAGGGAAAAGACCTCTCCAAAGAGATCCTCTTTAGCGTAATTTTCCAAGAGGCTGGAATCGCCGTTTTCGTCGATATAATAAAGTCGTGCTCGTCCTGCTAAGAGGATTCCAACTTTTTTTTCTAACTGATCGGAATACGCTAAAATGGTTTCGCCAGCCGCGTATGATTTAAACTGAGGCTCAAAACAGAGTATCATTTTTTTCGATGGATTCCGGGGATATGTTATCTGTAAAATATCTTTTTTCATCATTGCCTCCTGTATATTTTTCTTTATGATAATTTTATCACAACATTGTTGCATTTACCACAACTTCATAATTTTCAGAGAAGTATAATACACATATAGATAAACGTGAATAAGCAGTCGTTATAAACAGGAGGTATAGGTATGTTATATAAACTGACGGATCATTATGAGGAACTGAGAGCAAAGATCAGAGCATTTGCGGAAGAAGAAGTCAAGCCAATCGCATTCATGCTCGACAAGAACAACGAATTCCCTCATGATATGGTAAAAGAAACTGGCAGAGATGGGATTGATGGGAATTCCTTATGAGAAAAAGTACGGCGGCGCCGGTTCTGACGTTTTGAGTTACGCCATCGCCGAAGAGCTGGCAAGAGTAGACGGCGGCGCCGGTGTTATCCTGTCGGCCCACGTATCTCTGGGTTCTTACCCGATTATGGCGTTTGGAACAGAAGAACAAAAGCAGAAATATCTGGTGCCTCTGGCTAAGGGGAGAGAAGCTGGGCGCCTTTGGTCTGACAGAGCCAAATGCAGGCAGCGACGCCGGTGGTACAGAGACGACAGCCGTATTGAAGGCGACCATTATGTGCTCAACGGCGGTAAGATTTTCATCACCAACGCGCCGATAGCAGATACATATATCGTATTTGCTGTGACGACGCCGAACATCGGCACGCGCGGCATCAGCGCTTTATTGTAGAAAAGGATGGGAAGGCTTTGACTTTGGCGACCATTATGATAAAATGGGTATCAGATCTTCATCGACGGCAGAACTGATCTTTAACGACGTTAAAAGTACCAAAAGAAAATTTGCTGGGCAAAGAAGGTGAAGGTTTTAAGATTGCAATGGCAACTCTGGACGGCGGACGAATCGGCATCGCTTCACAGGCGCTGGGTATCGCTCAGGGAGCTTTTGAACACGCTGTGGAATACGCGAAGGAAAGAGTGCAGTTCGGTATTCCGATCGCCCATCAGCAGGTCAACTCCTTCAAAATCGCAGACATGGCGACCAAAATCAGATGTGCAAGATTCTTAATCTACAGCGCTGCTGAATTGAAAGAACACCACGAACCATATGGCATGGAATCGGCCATGGCAAAACAGTATGCATCGGACATCTGTCTGGAGGTTGTCAACGACGCACTGCAGATCTTTGGCGGAACTGGCTATCTGAAGGGCATGGAAGTAGAACGTGCATATAGAGACGCTAAGATTACGACGATCTATGAAGGCACAAACGAGATTCAGCGGGTGGTTATCGCTTCTCATATCATCGGCAAAGCGCCAAAACGTGACGCGGCACCGATGGCGCAAAAGGACCGATTACCGGTCACCGGAAGAAGATGATTTTGCCAAAGGAACCGCACAGGAAAAAGTAGACGCTTTAGTGGAAGCGCTCAAGGGTGATGGTTTGACTTTACTGTGGGCATCGATCCAATGACACCGATTACGCTGGCGGACCGCGTAGTCAGCGCAGGCAAAGGAATCGGCAGCAAAGACAACATGAAGCTGATTGAAGCTTTGGCATACCAGGCCGGTGCTGCTGTGGGTTCATCGAGACCAGTGGCGGAAACGCTCAAGTATCTGCCTCTTGACAGATATGTGGGGATGAGCGGACAGAAGTTCACCGGCAACCTCTATATTGCATGCGGCATTTCCGGAGCAGGCCAGCACCTGAAAGGAATCAAGGATGCTACGACCATTGTTGCAATCAATAAACAAGAAAAAATGCACCAATATTTAAAAATGCTGACTACGGCATCGTGGGAGATCTGATGGAAATCCTGCCGCTGCTGACTGCCGCCCTGGACAATGGAGAAGCTAAGAAAACAGGCGCCTCCAAAGGTAAAGATGAAAGCCGACTTTGAAGAAGGAAGCATCACCGTGGACGACGTACGTATGTAACGGCTGCGGTTACGAATATGATCCGGCAGTAGGCGATCCAGAGAACGGCGTAAGTCCTGGAACGGTATTTGAAGCGCTTCCGGAAGAGTGGATCTGTCCGCTGTGCGGAGAAGAGCAAGAAAGCTTTGTCGTAGTTGAAAAGGATAAGGAGGAAGAATAATATGCAGTGTGTTAGAAAAGTCACAGAAGATTTGTATTGGGTAGGTGCAAACGACAAGAGACTCGCTCTCTTTGAAAACATCCATCCTATACCAAGAGGTACTTCCTATAATTCATATGTGCTGTTGGACGAAAAACGTATTATTCGATACGGCAGATTGGTCCGTATGCAGACAATTTATTGAGAATGTGGAATATGTCTTAGCTGACAGAACGCTCGATTACATGGTAATCAATCACATGGAGCCGGACCACGGCGCTTCTATTGAAGAAATTCTGCTCAGGTATCCGAAAGTAAAGATTATCTGCACGGCAAAGGCAACGATGATGATGAACCAGTTTGGCTTCCCTGTAAAAAACATTCAGGAAGTCAAAGAAGGAGATACCATGTCTTTTGGAAAACACGAAGTGACCTTTGTGGCTGCTCAATGGTTCACTGGCCTGAGGCCATGGTGACCTTTGATACGACTGCAGGCGTTCTGTTCTCCGCAGACGCATTCGGTTCCTTCGGATCTCTTGACGGAAAGTTGTTCGCCGACGAAGTCAACTTTGACAGAGACTGGATCGACGACGCCAGAAGATATTATACTAATATCGTAGGAAAATACGGCCCGCAGGTACAGAAGTTATTGAAGAAGGCCGGCGGCCTCGATATCAAATACATCTGTCCGCTTCACGGTCCGGTTTGGAGAAAAGACATCGGGTACTTCCTGGAGAAGTACGATAAATGGTCAAAGCATGAGCCGGAAGAACAGGGTGTGCTCATCGCCTATGCTTCCATGTACGGTAATACAGAGAGCGCTGCCCACATTCTGGCGACGAAACTCTGTGAGAAGGGCATGACTAACATCGCTCTTTACGACGTGTCCTGTACCCATGTATCCTACTTGATTTCAGAGGCTTTCAAATACAGCCACATGGCTCTGCTGTCCGTAACTTATAACCTGAAGATATTCCCGGTTATGCAGAACTTTATTGAAGACATGGCTGCCCTGAACCTGCAGAAGAGAGTGGTCGGCGTCGTTGAAAACGGTTCCTGGGCTCCACAGGCAGGATCACTGATTGCAGAAGAACTCGACAAGATGAAGGAAATGACGGTGCTGAACGAACAGATGACAATCCTGTCATCATTAAACGATGCAACTTACGATCAGCTTGACGATTTGGCTGAGAGCATTATCGAATCCATGAAATAGAATATATATCCATAAAACGAGTGCCCGCGGGCACTCGTTTTGTCGCTCCCTGGCGGAGCGGGGTCAGGCCAACGCAGTGCTAAGGCCGGCTGCGGTTACGCAGAAAAGGCGAAAATGTCGGAAAACGTTAAGCAGATTGGGACGTCCTGGTCTCAAATGCGTAACAGACCTGAGTCAGGAGGCTGCCGTTACGCAGAAAAGGCGAAAATGCCGGAAAACGTTAAGCAGATTGGGAAAATCGATGTCGAATGCGTAACGGACCTGGGTCGGGGAGGCTGCGGTTACGCAGAAAAGGCGAAAATGCCGGAAAACGTTAAGCAGATTGGGGCAAGTCGATGTCGAATGCGTAACAGACCTGAGTCAGGAGGCTGCGGTTACGCAGGAAAGGCGAAAATGCCAGAAAACGTTAAGCAGATTGGGGCAGACCGATATCAAATGCGTAACAGCGCAGTGTCAGGCCGGCACTAGCTTTGTCAGACCGGCACTAGTCCTGCGCCAGATCAGCCACCCCTGCGCCAAGCGGCAACGTAGACAGAGTTTTGCACATATGGTACAATCATTTTACGAAAGGAAATAGAGAGGGATCCTTATGGAAATTGAAATCCGTGAACTGAGGAAAAGAGATTACGGCAAAGCGATACAATTTGCCATTACAGGAATGCACTTTAATCTTTACTTGGATCACAAGTTTCTGCTGCATTTGTATGGCAGGTATTTTTGGTACAGCGAATTGCAATGTGCTACTCAAGTGATAGCGGCATATCTTGGAGACGAACTGGCAGGTGTACTTTTAGCTGATATGCGTGGTGAAAAGAAAAGGCATCGGACAATTGGACAGACGATATATGTTAAAATCTTTATGTTTTGCAGAACACTTTCTACAAAGGCGGCACCTCCATATATGATGCGGCAAACAGAGATGTTGGGCGAATATTTAGAGAAGAATCAGCCTGACGGTCAGGTTGTATTCTGGCCGCTGATCCAGATTCGAAGGAAAAAGGCATCGGAACGAAGCTGTTAGAAGAACTGGAAAGAAGAGAACGGGGAAAAGACATCTATTTATACACCGATGATGCCTGCACCTATGAGTTTTATGAACACAGGGGATTTGTGCGTTCGAGTGAAAGAGAAGTAGTGCTTGATTTTGGAAACAAGAAAGTACCGCTGAAATGTTTTCTGTACAGCAAACTAATGAAATAAAAAAATTTGTTAATAACATAAAAACTCTTAACATGATTATCACAATTTTTTAGTATACTAAGCTGTATCTGCAAAAAGGAGCGTTAAGCATTTAAATGAAAATACTGAAGAGAATATTAATCGTTTTTACACTATTGATTTTAGTTATCGGCGGGTGTATTTATTATGCTTTTAAAATAGAACCATATCGCGTTACCCTGAATGAGTTTACCCTCAATGAAGAAAAGCCGGACAGAGAGCATTTAAAAATCGTACAAATATCAGATTTGCATATCAAAGCTGACTTCACATACAAAAAATTTGGACAAGGTCATCAAAAAGGTCAATGAACAAAATCCGGATATTGTTATTTTTACGGGGGATCTGTACGATAACTACGCGATATATCGTGATGATGAAAATATCGTAACGGCATTGCAAAAAAGATTGAAGCCGGTTATGGTAAAATAGCCATTTGGGGAAACAGGGATTACGGCGGCGGAGCGGAAAGGACCTATGCTGCGGTCATGGAAGACGCCGGCTTTACCTTACTGAAAAATGAAAACTGGTATATCACATTGAATAACGGCAAGAGGGTATTGTTCACAGGACTTGATGATGCCTTATTAGGTCATCCCGTTATGCCTGACGAGACGAAAATTTATGATTCCGACTATGAACTGCTTTTGTCCCATGAGCCAGATAATGTGGAACCGTATATGAACTATGACTATGACATTGCTTTGAGCGGCCATAGTCACGGAGGACAGATTAACATTCCGTTTCTGCCCTTCGTCAATGAAATGGCTCTGACTGTCACTGCGCTGTCTTCTAAATACAGCGGCGGCATGTACACCTTCGATGACAATGCCATTAAGCAGCTTTACGTCAACACCGGCATTGGAACCACTCACATCTCTGCCCGTTTTGGGGTGGTGCCGGAGGTCACTTTATTCCATAGTTATGTGTAATGCAGAATACCTCATAAAGTTTTGATATAATGTACGACGAGTTCCCTACCGGTTAAAGCCGGGGAACTCCAGTACAAATTCTGCTTTGCAAATCACCTGTGGCTCTTTGGGCAGAATATCAAGTTTTTGGTATCAAAGATATCACGATTTGAAAACATGATTAGAAGGAAGATTTCCTCAATCAGGCTGAACTATGTTTTTTGCTGATTCATCTGCCCTGATTTCTCTGTAAAAAGTACTGACGATGGACTTGCCGCAACCTTTGTTCAGATAATCCTCGTTGCCGATTAAGTAATCGATACTATAAGTATCGGCAGGTTCATTGGCCGTATACCAATCTTCTAACCCGCAAGCGTCATAGCAATCATACTATTGACAAAAGCCGCTGGGAATCCTCTCTCATAACGATACAATGATGGAGCCATTTATATTCTTTATTGAGCCGTGATGTTAATAAGGTAACATCTTGATCGGTAAACCTTCTCAAACTTATTTCTTTCATATTATAATTACCTCTTTTCTGATTAGAGTAAAAAGCGATTGTCTTCATTATGGCATGAAACCAGTCGAAGTTACAGGCAAATGAAAATGCGAATATTTCGATAACGGAAATAGTGTCACAATCATATTGACAGGATTATAACAATCCGATAGAATGAGATTGAATACATTATACAGAAAGGAGCGCATTGGCGTGCCCATCAGGGCGCTGATGCAAGATGTAATATGCTGGAACGAGAATATTATGATAAAACCGACGAAATTATTGCATCTCATGGATCGGGACAGGCGGCACTGATACCTATTATTCAGGACATTCAGGAAGAATACCGCTATTTACCTCCTGAGTTATTGACCTACGTTGCTGAGAAGCTGAAGATTAGTGAATCACAGGCTTACAGTGTAGCGACCTTCTACGAGAATTTTTCTTTTGAACCGAAGGGGAAATATATTATCAAGGTCTGTGACGGAACTGCTTGTCATGTGCGCAAGTCTATTCCGATCCTGGAAGCTCTTTATGGAGAATTGGGTCTTTCGAAGGAAAAACAGACCACGGAAGATATGCTGTTCACCTTGGAAACCGTGTCCTGTCTTGGCGCCTGCGGTCTGGCTCCTGTTTTGACAGTCAACGATAAGGTTTATCCGAAGATGACGCCAGAAAACGCCGTTGCATTAGTTCACGAATTGAGAGGAGTTTAGAGATGAGCAAAATAACAAGCAGAGAGTCTCTCGAACAGCTTCGTGAGCTTTCTAAGAAAGAAATCGACAACAACAAATGCAGAATTTTGATCTGTGCCGGTACAGGTTGTATCGCGGGCGGATCAGGTGCTATTTATGATAAGATGTGCGACTTAGTGGCCTCTAACCCGAATATCGAAGTCTGTTTTTGAGCCGGAAGTGGCCCATGGAGACGGTGATATCGCTGTAAAGAGCGGCTGTCATGGATTTGCAGAGATGGTCCTTTGATGAAAATAGAACCGCAGGACATCTTATATACCAAAGTACAATTGGAAGACTGGAAGACATATTCTATAGAACCATAGAAAGGGGAGCTGATTCCGCACTCTGCTCTTTAAGCAGAACGGCACAGAATGTAAAAAGCAGGAAGACATTGCATTTATAAAAGCAGAACCGTAACGTATTGAAAAACTGCAGCCGAATTGATGCGGAAAATATTGAAGAATTTCTTGCTATCGGGGGGGATATCGCGGTCTTGCCCGCGCACTGTTCGATATGACAAAGGAAGAAGTCATCGAAGAAATTTCGGAATCAGGTTTGCGCGGCCGAGGTGGCGCAGGTTTTCCTACCGGGAAGAAATGGTCCCAGGTGGCAAGGCAGAAGGAAGAAAAACGTTATGTAGTCTGTAACGGTGACGAAGGAGACCCGGGGCGCATTCATGGACAGAAGTGTCATGGAGGAGATCCGCATAAAATGATCGAAGGCATGATTATTGCGGCTTATGCAGTCTCTGCTGACGAAGGTTACATCTACGTCCGTGCAGAATATCCTCTGCCATTGAGAGGCTGAAAAAAACGCCATCGCAGAGGCAGAAGAATACGGGATTGCTGGGTGACAACATTTTGGGCACAGACTTCAGCTTCCACTTACATATTAACCGCGGCGCAGGTGCTTTTGTCTGCGGAGAAGGCAGCGCCTTGACCGCATCCATCGAGGGCAACCGAGGCATGCCAAGAGTGAAAACCGCCTAGAACCGTAGAACAGGGACTCTTTGATAAACCGACGGTATTGAACAATGTAGAGACTTATGCCAATGTTCCAATGATCATCGCCAGGGGTGCTGATTGGTTCAAAGGTATCGGCACGGAAACAATGCAGGAACAAAAGCCTTTGCCCTGACTGGCAGCGTAAAAAT